>JRYG01000146.1_pt1 | contig 137368 bp, 132 predicted proteins | sample 235341 | NCBI WGS metagenome assembly JRYG01 (sample SAMN03074218, study PRJNA261478) | activated sludge metagenome | biome: Wastewater Treatment Plant; feature: Wastewater; material: Activated sludge; isolation source: activated biomass of a wastewater treatment plant treating hydrocarbon... ...
GGCGGATAAACGCTATTCGTTCGCGATCGTCGCAAGCGGGAAGGTAAATATGATGCAAGCTCTGGTGAGGTATTTGAGCACATTACGGCCCATCGAGTGGGTGGTCGTTTTGTCCATTCCGGTGCTGACGTCCATCCTCTACGTTCCTTTCCTCGGTAACGAGCTCGTATTCGACGATCTCAATCTTCTGCGCGCACCGGGTTTGGCGCATTTCGCGACGACGCCGTTCGACCTCAATCCGAGAACCTTTCCGTATTTCACCCTCACGGCCATCGATGTTCTGACCGGCAGCATCGAGGTCAATCGCGTCGTGAGCCTTTTGCTGCATGTTTGGTGCGCGTTGTTGCTGTTCGTATTCCTGCGCCGGTTGCTGCAAACCGCGCTCATCGACGGCGAAAACGACGCTGGACTTCGTCTTGGGCATGCCACGACGCTGAGCGCCGTGGCGGCCCTGCTGTTCGCCATTCATCCTGTTGCAGTCTACGGTGCGGGCTATCTTGTACAGCGCACCATTGTGTTCGTCACGATCTTTTGCCTTCTCTCGTCGCTATCGTTCATGAAGGCACTGCGAAGTCGGCGCCTGGCCGACGTGGGCGCCGCGGCGCTTTTCTTCACCGCCGCCGCGTTCTCGAAGCAACATGCCGTAACCGCGCCGTTTGCAATCGCCACGCTCGCTTTCGTCGTCGGTCCGGGAGTCTGGGCGTCGAGGAAGATTATCGCCCAGTACCTTGCGCTTTGCCTGCCAGCAATTGCGCTGATGGTCTTGAACTCCGTGGGCGTGATCGGGAAGAGCTACGAGCCCGACATCGACGACGCACTGAAGGGAATGGAAGGGCTACCCGAGGCCGCCGTTGGCCCCTACCGCTGGTTCTACAGCGCGGCGACCCAGGCCGGGCTGTTCTTCCGCTACCTCTATTACTGGGTAATACCGGACATCAGCACGATGTCCGCGGACATGCGCGTCGACTTCGCGGAGATCTGGTCGGCCTGGAGTATCACCCTGAGGGTGGGCGCGTTTCTGGTCGTACCCTTCCTCGGTCTGGTCTTGGTCATGCGCAAGAGCTACACCAGGCTGCTCGGGCTGGGCATGCTGTACGTATGGATCATGTTCCTGATCGAGCTTTCCACGGTACGCTTTCAGGAACCGTTCGTGCTTTATCGCAGCTATCTGTGGGCGCCTGGAATCCTGCTCATGATGGCGGCAGTCATCGGCTCGTGCTTGCCCAGCAGGGGGTTGACGCTCGTGGCTGTCCTGATGGCACCGATTCTGATTTTTCTCGCCCAGGAGCGGCTCGCCAGTCTGACCGATCAGCTTGCATTGTGGGACGACGCCGCAGAAAAACTGCCCTCGGGGACTGTGCCCGGGGCAGATCGGATCTACTACAACCGAGGCGTGGAATACATGAATCGTCGCCAAAACGAGTTAGCCCTCGTGGACATGAATCGCGCGATTGCCGCCAATCCGAAAGGTTTGCGCGGCTATCTAGGCCGGGGCTCGGCTAATCTGTTCAATGGCGACTACTCGCAAGCACTGAGTGATTTCGATCGCGCGCTTGTCATCAGGCCGGGCTTCAGCCAAGCCCACTTCAATCGTGGAGTAAGCCTGGAGAGACTAGGCCGTATAGCGGAAGCAGAGGACGCCTATCGAACCGCAGCGAAACTTGGCTACCCAAGTGCGGCCCTGCGTTTGGGAAGAATAGGGCATAGCACTGTCATATTTGAGTCCAAGGCGCCGACCACACCGGATCCGACTGAAACGTACTCGGTACGAACCAAATGAGAAAAGCCCCTCCGAAGAGGGGCTTCTACTGTGCAGGATCTTGCTTTGCCGTCCTGCATGAGTTTAGCTACGACACTCACTGGGCACATATTTGTTTCGCGTAGCGTCCCCCGCCCCAACCCTACACACCCAGCGCACCGTGCCGACGGACGTGGCCACGTCAGGGACGAGGTTAATCGTTTGACCGTCCATCGTCGGGCTTCCGCCAATTCCCGAGCCGGCGAGCAATATCGCGATAATCCCGTTTGCTCCTACCGTGACTGACTGAACATATTTCGACGCGATGGTATTGGCGGCTGGCAACCCGGCGGAGGCATTGCTCGTCGGCAGAGCACCTGCAGAGGCGTTCGTTTCGGTGACCGCCAACTTTGCTGCGGCAGCAACTGTTAGAGCCTCAGTGACCTTCGTCCGGATCGTGTAGTCCTGATAAGCCGGCAGCGCAATCGCCGCCAGAATGCCGATAATCGCCACGACGATCATCAGTTCGATCAACGTAAAACCTTTTTGCATGGATTTCATGAAACCCTCCTGACTCGAATCAACTGGAACTAGGAATATGGCGCACCCTGCGCACGACTGATAACGTGCAAATCCGGTGCCAACTTTAGTGATGACTTCAATGTCACAAGAAATCAGTCGGTTGCATTCCGGCATCGGCATCCAACTCATGGTCATTCGCAGCAGTTACTGACAATTTTCGTCACTTGCCGCGAACGTGATGGTGCCTCCGTCCCGTAGTACCCAGCGCAAGGAAGCGGAACGCGGTCAGAGCCAATACCCGGGGATTCCGCCTTCATCCACCTCGTCGATCTGCTCCGCGTCGAAAAACATCTCCGCGTTCTTCCAATCGACCTTCCCGTGAACAAGCAAATCACACAAGTCCGGGTAGGTGTGGCCATCGAGATTGGATTTGCCGGGGATGGGCGGATAACAGAAGCACCGACACTCACTTGATTACGAGGTAATGCATATAATGGCACGGTAGCTCGGCGTAGCTTCGTGGTGTGCCCACGTGGCTTTGGCCGCAGCTGCCGGCGCCCGCTGAATGACGTAGGGAGTGCCATAGATTTAGGCAGCGCAAGGATGGCAGGAGGAGTACATGAGTAATGCCGCAACCTTGGGGCGCCCGGACCAGCAATTGGCTACCGTCCGGCACAAACTCACCGTCTTGGATCTCCATCGAATGGCCGAAGCGGGGATCTTCAACGAGGATGACCGGGTGGAACTCATCGAAGGAGAGTTGTTCGACATGGTGCCGATCGGCAGCAAGCATGCAGGTACCGTGGCAATATTGACCAAGCTGCTAACCGTCGGCGCTCGAGATCGGTGCGTGGTGTTCGTACAAAGCCCGATCCAACTCCCCGACTACAACGAACCTCTTCCGGACCTGACGCTGCTGAAGCCACGCGCCGACAGTTATCGCGACACGCTGCCACAGGCGTCCGACGTACTGCTCGTCGTGGAGGTTGCCGACCCCAGTGCCATCCGCGACCGCGATGTGAAGATTCCCATCTACGGCAGGTGCAGCATCCCGGAGGCATGGCTCGTCGATATTCAGCGCCGCGTTGTCGCGGTGTACCGGCAACCTGGTGCCGATGGCTATCAGTCCGTTACCGAGATCGGTTCCGGATCGCTCAGCCCGGAATGCCTGCCCGATGTGATGGCCCCGCTTGCCGACCTGTTCGACTGATCCTGCCCCCAAAGACGTCGCATCGCCCGATGCCGGAACTGGCAGAGAGCGCACCTGTACGCACCTTCGATAGGCCTTCTTGCCCACCAAGACGTCAAGCAGTTCCGGCGCAATCCTGCCGTCGAGTCCGAGGTACGCAACGGCGAAACGCCTTGCATACCACTCGGACAGGTTTTACACTTTTTCAGACATTTTGAAAAATTGTAATGATCCCGCGAACCGCCGCCGCCACGCTGCTGCGCTTTGCCCGAGGCTATCCGGTCGTGGTCCTGACGGGACCCCGGCAGTCCGGCAAGACGACCCTCGCACGGGCCACGTTTCCGGCCAAGCGCTACGTGTCGCTGGAAAACCCCGACGAGCGGGCCTTTGCGCTGGATGACCCGAAAGGCTTCCTGAATCGTTTTCCCGACGGAGCGGTGATCGACGAAGCGCAACACTGTCCGGCGCTCTTTTCCTACATCCAGACCCGGGTGGATGCGGAAGGACGGCCCGGGGTTTTCGTTCTCACCGGTTCGCAGAATTTCAATCTGATATCCACCGTCACGCAGAGCCTGGCAGGACGGGCCGGACTGGTTCAGCTGCTGCCGTTTTCGCTCGGGGAAGTGGCGGCCGCCGGCCTTCGCCCGCCCGCCATCGAGCCGATTCTTCTGCGCGGACTCTACCCGCCGCTGTATGACCGACCCGTCCCCAGCGCCGACTGGTATGCGAACTACGTGATGTCCTACCTGGAGCGGGACGTGCGCTCGATCGCCAATGCGCACGACCTGAATTTGTTCCAGCGCTTCCTGCGCCTGTGTGCCGCGCGCACCGGACACTTGCTGAACGTATCCAGTCTGGCCACGGACTGCGGCGTGGCCCACGGGACCGCGCGCGCCTGGCTCGGTATTCTGGAGGCGAGCTACATCTGTTTCATGCTTCATCCCTTCCATCGCAACTTCGGCAAGCGACTCGTGAAGATGCCGAAGCTCTATTTCGTAGACACGGGTCTCGCTGCCGCCCTGCTGGGCATCCATGACGAGATCCAGATGGCCACCCATCCCTCGCGCCCGGCGCTTTTCGAGACCATGGTCATCGGCGAATTCCTCAAGCAACGCTTCAACACCGGCCTGGCGTCGAACCTCTACTTCTGGCGCGACAACGTCGGTACCGAGATCGATCTGGTCATCGAGGAAGGTGCCACCGCCACGGCCATCGAAATCAAGTCGGGCCAGACCGTCGTGCCCGATTTCTTTTCCGGTCTGGCCAAGTGGACCAAGTATGCCGGCGCCGACGGCAGCACGACATCGCTCGTGTATGGTGGCGAGGAAAGCTACGAGCGATCGGGGGTTTCGGTGGTCTCGTGGCGCGACCTTTCGCAGCCAACGTAGTGGCACCCCCCGTGCCGACCCATCAGCCGCTCATCAACCCGCCTGGCGCCGGGTCAGGATAATTGTCAATTCGATTTACAATTATCTACAGCCGAGGCGAAGCCAGGAATTCCGCCTTCATCGACCTCGTCGATCTGCTCCGCATCGAGAAACATCTCTGCGTACTTCCGATAGACCTTGGCGCGCACGAATACGTCGAACAGGTCCGGGTCGATGTGGCCATTGAGCTTGAACTTGCCCAGGATGTGCAGGGTTTCGCTCAGGGTCTTGCCGCGCTTGTAGGGGCGGTCTTTCGCCGTGAGTGCCTCGAAGATGTCGGCGATGCCCATGACGCGCGCCTGCACCGACATCTGCTCGCGCGTGAGCCCGCGCGGATAGCCCTTGCCGTCCATGCGCTCGTGGTGGCCGCCGGCGTATTCGGGGACGTTCCGCAGATGCTTGGGCCAGGGCAGCGCTTCGAGCATCTTGATGGTTGCGACGATGTGGTGGTTGATGATGTCGCGCTCTTTGGCGGTGAGCGTGCCGGAGCGGACCGTCAGGTTTTCCACCTCGTCTTCGCTTAGGAACGCGATTTCGTCCCTGCCGTGGGGACGCCATGTGTATTCCGTGGCGATGCGGCGCACGCGCTCTTGGTCTTCCGTCGCCATCGCTTCGACACCGACGTTGGCGGCATGCAGGAAGGCCCGATCCTCCTCCACTTGCTGCAGCCGCTGCCCCATTTGCCAATCGAGGGCGGCCTCGGCCGAGGCATCGCGCGGCGCTCTCAGCGCCAACTTTGCCTTGAGTGCTTCGATCTCCACGTCCCGCCTCACCACCTCGAAGCGGGTATCGAGCAAGTCAATCCGGTCGAAGATGGCTTCGAGCTTGGTGCCCTTGTCCACCACGTGGACAGGTGTCGTCACCTTGCCGCAGTCGTGCAGCAAGCCGGCGATCTTCAGCTCGTAGCGGTCGCGCTCGGTCATGGTGAAATCCGCCAGCGGACCCTCGGTGGTCTCGTTCACCGCCTCGGCCAGCATCATCGTCAGCACGGGCACCCGCTCGCAATGCCCGCCGGTATAGGGCGACTTCTCGTCGATGGCCACGTTGATCAGCTCGATGAAGGATTCGAACAGCGTCTCCAACTGGGTGATAAGCTGCCGATTGGTTAGCGCGATGGCGGCCTGGGAGGCGAGCGACTCGGCCAGGCGCTGGTCGGCGGCCGAGAACGACACGACCGCGCCGCTGCCGGGGTCCATGGCGTTGATCAGTTGCAGCACGCCGATGATGTCGTTCTCATGGTTCTTCATCGGCACGGTGAGGAAGGACTTCGAGCGGTAGCCGTTACGCGCGTCGAAGTGGCGCGTGCCGGAGAAATCGAAGCCCTCGGCCACATAAGCATCGGCGATATTTACCGTCTCGTCGTGGATCGCCGCGTAGGCGGCCACCATGGAGTTGTTCGGCTCGCCCGATTCTGTGCGCAGGGGTAGCGGCGCGTAAGGAACCCGCTTGCCCGAGGTACCGCCGAGGGACAGGCCGAGCGACGCAGTGTGCAGGATTTCGAAAGTCAGGTGCGCCCCATCCTCCGCCATGCGGTACAACGTGCCCCCGTCGGCATGGGTGATTGTCATGGCTGCGGCGAGAATGCTCTCAAGCAGCCGGTTGATATCGCGTTCGTGGGACAGGGCGGCGCCGATGGCATTAAGCTGCTCGAATCGGCGGAACAGGTCCTCGATCGTGTCCATGATATCCCCCGGAAAGAACCACGCCGCCGACATGCAACGGGCGGCGCGACGGCACCGGCAAGACCTCTTATTGCACGCCAGCCTTCTCCGCCCCGGAGGTGTTGCCGTGCATGCCGCCCTCCAGCAGCAGGGCACGAAAGCCGCGCAGGGACAGAAGAAACGCGGCGGCGGCGCTGCGCCGGCCACTCTGGCAATAAACGACATATTCCTTGCTCGGGTCGAGAGACCCCAAGGCGTTGCGAATCTCGTTCAGGGGAATGTTGATGGCGCCCGGCATGCGCTCGAACTGGTATTCGGCCGGGAAGCGCACGTCGAGCCAGACCGCGCCGTTGGCGACCCGCTGAGTTGCGTCGTCGAGCGACACGCGCCGCAGCATCGGCTCGCGCAGCAGGGCGTTGAAATCGCTCGCGCCCAGGCACAGGAGTACGCCGTCGGTGAGCATCGTCACCGTGGCATTGCGCGGCGTGTCGGCAACCAGAGAATCCTCGCCGAAAGCGTCGCCGCTGTTGAGTTCGGCGATCATGATCTCACCGCCGCCCACCTTGCGCGTCACCAGACAGCGGCCGCTTTCAATGACGTAATAATGCTCGCCGGGCTCGCCCTCGCGCACGATGACGTCGTTACGGTTGACCTTCATGCGCCGGGAGCGCTTGAGCAGCTCGTCGATGTGCGACGGCGGCAGAGCGGCGAACAGTCCGCGCGTCATGATGTTCTGCACCGCAAACAACGACGACTGGGTGTACCAGTCCGTCGCCTCGGCGCCCGGCGCGCTGCGCGGGTCGTCGCTCACGCCCGAGAGCTGGTCCCACGTGAGCATGACGTCGAGCAGGTCATCATCGAAGGAAATCAGCTCGATGTCGGTTATTGCTTTGGCATCCTTTATGGCGGGTGGGCGCTTGCCGATCGGGAACAGAGCCGCCTCGCTGCCGCCGACGAGCACCTCGGAGCTGCCGTCGGGATAGGTCAGTTTCAGTTCGCCGCGCAGCAGATAAACCGACTGGCGCTGGAGATTCTTCAAGCGGAAAGGATCGTTGTTGCGGCCGACATACTCGCGATAGCACATGGCGGCCAGTTCGCGCGCGCTGGCGGCCGTCAGCGAACCCAGGGGTTGGAGCTGAAATAGGGTCTCGAGAAGCTGCGTGTCCTGCACCATGATCTACCCGTTCTCCAATTGGCGCATTTGCGCCTCCGAAGCAAGCTCGATGCGCATGTCAAAACTCGAACACGTGGTTGTTCTGGAGCATCCGCGGCCTGAACTCACCGATGAACTCCTCAAGCTCCTGCATCGTCAGCTCGATTTGGCCCGGCTTCATGTGCGTGACGAAGATCTCCGGCTTATGCTGGAGTTTGAGCAGTTCCTCGGCCAGCATGCTCGGGCAAAGGTGTTTGGAGGTGATGGCAAGCTGGCGCTCGCGGTTCGAGAATGCGGTCTCGACGATCAGGTAGCGCAGGTTGCGGATTTTGTTGATGGCGCGCCACAGCTCGTCACTCACTGTGGTGTCGCCCGTAAAGGCCAATGTCGCCTGACCGCTGTCGAGGGCGTAGCCCACCGCCGGTACGGTATGATTGGCCGGCAGGACCCTGATCTTGCGCCCGTCCACGTCTATGGTCTGGCCGACCTGCAGCGACTCGAAGCACATGAACGGCTTATCCGTCGTTGGAATCTCGGTGAAGTCCGGCCAAATCGACCAGTTGAAGACATGGGATCTGATGATCTCGAGCGTCGCGTTCGTGGCATGCACGGTCAGCGGACGGTTACGCATGTCGCCGACCGTATCCACCATGAACGGAATGCAGGCGATGTGGTCAAGGTGGGAGTGGGTAACGAAGACGTGATCGATCTGTGTCAATTCGGCGAGGCTTAGATCGCCCACGCCGGTGCCAGCGTCAATCAAGATATCGCTGTCGACGAGCAGCGAAGTCGTGCGCAGATGCCTGCCGCCGATGCCGCCGCTGCAACCCAGTACCCGTAGCTTCATTCCGACCGATCCATTACTTCGACTCGAACACCGTCACGCCGTCCCAATTGTCTGCCGGCGGCCGACGGCGATATTCGGTCACCCGCTCCAGGTAAATCCGATACAGCTCGCACGGCGGCGACATGCGCGCGAGCTCCTGGAGAGCCACATCGGCCCGATCCCAGTCGCGGGCACGGACATGCCCCAGCGCCTCGCTCCACAATGCGATCTCGTCGAGCCGGGCATCGTCCACCGACCCCTCGACGCCGACCGGCTCGAATATCGCCACCGGCTCGTCCTTGCCCTTAACCCGGATACGGTCGATCTCGCGGAAGGCGATACCCTTTGCGGCACGACGCGTCGCTTCACCGACAACGACACCGGCACCATAGTATTTCGTGATCCCCTCCAGGCGTGAGGCTAGATTGACCGGGTCACCCATGACAGTATAGGCCTTCCGCACGGTGGAACCCATATCCCCCACGGTCACGGTGCCGGTGTTGATGCCGACGCCGATCCGCAGTTCCGGCCAGCCACGGGCGACGAGCGAGCGGTTCAGCTCCGCCAGCGCCGCCTGCATCTCCAGGCCGGCAAGCACTGCATGCGTGGCATGGTCGGAATTTGCCACCGGCGCGCCCCAGAACGCCATGATCGCATCCCCGATGTACTTGTCGAGCGTGCCGCGCCGGTAGTGAATCACCGCGGTCATGGCCGTCAGGTACTCGTTCATCAGCTGCGTGAGTTGCTTCGGTTCCATCGCCTCCGAGATGGAGGTAAACCCCCGAATGTCTGAAAACAGAATGGTCAGGTCGGCGTTGCGACCGTCCATGCTGTAGCGCTCCGGGTCGCGGCTCATCTCCTCCACCAGTTCGGGCGGAACGTAGCGGCCGAATAGCTCGGCGAACTGCCGTTTCGCCCGCGCCTCGACGAAATAGCCGTAAGACATGTTCAGGGCGAACAACACGAGAACCAGGATCAGCCCCGTGGCAACAGGCAGCACCAGATTGCCGTAGTGCCAAAGCGCCAGATTGATCGCCACCAGGAGCGCAAGCAGCGCCGCCGTGGCCAGCGTGGCGCGCAGAGGCGAGAGCATGGGCACGAGCAACACCATCACCAGCGCCGCCGCGCCGAGCAGCAGCATTTCGGCGCCGAGCGCGAAGGGCGGTTTGTGCTTGATCGTGCCGTCGAGCATGCCGGCGATCAGGTTGGCATGGAGCTCGACGCCGGGATAAATGCTGCCCACGGGCGTCGCCCGCAGATCGAGCAGGCCCGGCGCCGTCGTGCCAACCAACGCGATCCGACCCTTGAGTTGTTCCGGCGCGAGGCGTCCGGCAAGGATGTCGGCCAGCGAATGGTAAGCAAAGCTTCCCTGATAGCCGCGGAAGGGCACGAGCGCTGCCGCGTTGTCGTCCACCGGCAGGCGCAACACCCCTTCCCCTTGGCCGGTCGGCAGGTCCAGCCACTCCAGCGCGGCGTAGGCGCCAATGGCAAAGGTCTTTTCGTCGGGAAAACCGGGAACCAGGGCCGGATTGCCAAGCAGGTGGCGCACAATGGCGAGCGCCAGCGCCTCGTAATAGTGGCCCTGGTACTCCGCGATCAGAGGTACGCGACGGGCTACACCGTCGAAATCGACCAGGGGATTGAAGTGCCCGGCCCCGGCCGCCGCCTGCTGCAACGCCGCCAGATTGCCGCCGTGGCTGGACCAAGTGGTAGCGGCCACGCTGCGACCCTTGAAGATGTCGGCAGGTAAGACTGGCGCCGGGAGAGCGCCGCTGCCTGTGCCGTCCGATCGATTCGAGAGGTAAAATCCGAGGATCGCCGGCCGCCCGCGCAATGCCGTCGCGAACAACCGATCATGGTCCAGACGCGGCCGCAGGTCTTCGAGCAGGGCGAGGAATTGCGCGTTCTCGCGCAGATCGCCCCGGGCCAGCTCCTCCAGGCTTTTCAGACCCGAGCTGTCGTCCGGTTCGGCGAAAACGATGTCGAAGCCGAGCACCAAGACGCCGTACTGCTCGAACAGCCGCGTCACAAGCTCGGCCATGCGTTCGCGGCCCCAAGGCCAGCGGCCGATCTCCTGAAGGGACTTCTCGTCGATGTCGAGGATGGCGATGCGCTCATCCACGCCCCCGGGCATGGTCAGCCGCACCTTGGCGTCATAGGCAATGGCGTCCGCATGGCTGATCAGCCCGATCTGGTACAACCGCGCAGCGTGCCCCAGAATCAGAGCGACGACGGCGAGGGAGAGGAGGTAGCGGGCCGCGTGCCGCCTCACGACGCGGCCTCCGGAAGGGGGGCGTTGCGCGCGCCGCGGCAAGGCCTAGGAACGCAGAAAGAACTCCATCTTGACGCCTGCCAGTTCGATCACGTCGTGGTCGTTTAGCTGGTGGGCCTGGGCGTCCAGCGTTGTGCCGTTGAGTACCGGGTACGACGCCCCCTCGACATGGGTGATGAAATAGCCGGTCGGCCGACGGGTGATCACCGCCACCTGCTGGCCCGGCTTGCCGAGCCGGGTCATGGTCTTGGTCAGCTCCAGTTCCTTACCGGCATTGGCGCCATTGAGGATCTGCACGACGCCCACCTGGACCGTTCTTGTCGCCGGCGCGGGTTGAGCCGGCGCCTCGGCCGCCGGCGCTTGAGCTTTCACGGTGGACTCCGATTCGGCAGCCGCCGGCGCTGCGCTGGCGCCGGCCTGGGCAGGCGCTTCCACCGGGCGGCGCATTTGATTGGGGCGCAGCAACATGGTCTTCTCGTAGTCAGGGCCGCCAGCGTAAGCGGGCGGCGTTTCATTGACGTACTTCAGACGGTACTTGCCCAGTTCAACGACGTCGTTGTTCTGCAGGAAGTGCTTCTTGATTGGCTGGCCGTTTACATAGGTGCCGTTCGTGCTGTTGAGGTCCTCGAGGAACGAGTCGTTAAGAATCGTGACGATCACCGCGTGTTCGCCGCTGATCGCCAGGTTGTCGATCTGGATGTCGTTGTGTGGCTTGCGGCCGATCGTCGTCCGCTCCTTGTTCAGGCCGATCTCTTTCAGTACCAGCCCATCCATGCTAAGGATCAACTTCGCCATCTTCTGTTCCCGTCCCCTGGTTACCTGAGCCACGCCTTGATTTTGGCCATCAGGCCGCGCGGCGCCGGATAGGCGTGCGCGACCCGAACCAAAACTACCGAAACATTGTCCCGTCCGCCGTTGTCGTTGGCCATCTGGATCAACTGGTTCGCCGCCAGCTCCAAGTTCGGCATCAACGTCTGAAACGTCAGGGCGATCTCGTCGTCCTCGACCATATCGTTGAGGCCGTCGGAGCATAGCAAATAGATATCGCCCGGCAGCGTATCATAATCGCGTATTTCGGGTTCTACCACTGGATCGACGCCCAGGGCCCGGGTGACCAGGTTCCGATTCTGGGAGTGCCGCGCCTCCTCGGGCGTAATCATGCCGCTGTCGATTTGCTCCTGCAAGAGCGAGTGGTCCCGAGTCACCGCCTGAAGCTGCTCACCCCGGTAGCGGTACAGGCGCGAGTCGCCGATGTGCGCCACTGTCAGGGAGTTGTCGTAGAACAGCGCCGCCACAAGTGTCGTGCCCATGCCGGCATATTGAGGCTGGCTCTGGGCTGCCTGGTAGATTGAGGTGTTCGCCCGGGCGATTTCCGCCTCGAACGCAGAATGGGCGTGGAGCTTGCCGTCGGCATCTTGCATGTAGGGCGCCAGGCGGGTGAAAGACTTCTCCAGCTCCGTGCCCAGCAGCGTCGTCGCCATGCTCGAGGCTACCTCCCCGGCATTGTAGCCGCCCATGCCGTCGGCAATGACCGCCAAACCGAGCGCCGGATTGACCAGCACGGCGTCCTCGTTGTGGGAACGAACCATCCCGGCGTCGGTGCGACTGACCATTTCGAGGGCCTGGTTGAGATCCATTTTTCCTGTCAAGAAATGATGTGCCGTTGCGCCACAACCGGTGCGCAGCCGCGCGCATCCGCAGCGCATTCGTTGCCTCTCATGCGGGCTGGTTCCCGTCGTTGGCAACTGCCTGACAGCAGTTTGACACCGTGCCGCCCAGCCCGCCGGGACTGCCCCCCACAATGTCTGTGCACGGTTCCTTCGTGGCCACACGCACCAATGACGTCGCGGATTCCCCAGCGAACGCGAGTTTGCCACAGGCGCGAAGATCGCGTGTAGCACCGCCGAAAAAAGATCGGATGGACTCGCCTTGCGAGAAATAACCTAGCCCACACAAAGTGTTAGATTCCGACTGCGACTGTCTTGAACGTCCAGCACGTCCGCCAGCGGCCCTCCTCAGTCCCAGCCTAGGCAGGCCGCGAGAACTTCCCTTAGTACGTTAGTGGTTTTCCCAGTCCATGCGCCTGAGCGGCCGCAAGCAGCCGCTGCGCCAGGGCAAGGTCCTGGATCGCCATGCCGTGCGACTCAAATAGAGTAATCTCCTCCACACTCCGACGGCCGGGCCGCATGTCGCCGATCACCTCACCGAGTTCCACGACTTGCCCCTCGTGCAGCCTGCCCTTCTCCAGCAAGGGAAGCAGGTCCCCGCATTCCTTCAGCGCCACCGGCCGGGAATCGACGCAAACCACGTCACAGCGCTTCACCGCCGCCTCGTCGAGCTCGCGCCGGATCAGGGCGTTCGAGCCCGCCGCATTGATATGCGTGCCAGGCACCAGCCACTCACCATCGAACAGCGGTACGGACGACGAGGTGATCGTGACGACAATGTCGCTGCCCTCGACGACCTCCCGCGCACTGCCTGCAGGGACAACGTCCCGCCGCAGGCGGGCGGACATCTCGCGACAGAACGTGCGCAGCTTATCGGCATTGCGGGAAAAAACCTTAAAGCGTTCGATTTTCCGCACCAGACTGAGCGCCTCGATCTGGCCGCGCGCCTGCCAGCCGGCGCCGAAAACACCGACGACCCGGGCATTGGCTCGCGCCAGGTGTTTGGCAGCAACACCGCCTGCCGCCCCCGTGCGCACCATGCCCAGAAAGTCGGCTTCGATCACGGCGCTGAGACGGCCCGATGCTGCATCGTAGGTATGGACGAGGAACCGCGTTCCCTGGCGGTTCGTGGTGTAAACCTTGTACCCCAGGATGCCGAGACTGGGCACCGCACCCTGCAGCAAGTGCATGACCGTCTGCGGCAAGCGCGTGCGCTGGCGCGGCGTATCGATCGCCAGGCCTAGTGCATGCTCGCGATGAACCGCCTCCACCGCCTCGATCGCTTGCGCCATGGATAGCAGCTGCTTCACATCGTCCTCGGTCAGATAGAGCGCCATGAGCCCACTCGAGATTCGGGTAAGTCAGCGGCTCCGTCGCGCTTAGCCAGCCGGGCACGAATCGTGTCGTCCCGCAGCGTGACACCAACGCGAACGGTGCGGCTGCGGGCGGGGACTAGGCATCGCGCCCACGACTTGACAGTGGCATCGCTGCGGATGGCACCTGCGACGCTACGGTCAATCTGGCGGCCAATCAACGTGATAGTGACGCAATGGTGTTCCATACCCTCAATGGCACTCCGGCGGCACAAACGGTTGCCGCGTCGGGGGTGCCGATTCCGCTCGCGGGAACCCGCGTCCCGCACAAACAAACAAAAAAGCCGCGCAGGCTATCGTCCCGCGCGGCTCCTGTATTCCAGCAGAGCTGCTCAAAGCACAGATTTGAGCAGCTTGCCCATCTCGGCCGGATTGCGCGTCACCTTCATGCCGCACGCCTCCATGACCGAGAGCTTTTCCTGGGCCGTTCCCTTGCCGCCGGAAATGATTGCACCGGCATGGCCCATGCGCTTGCCCGGAGGCGCGGTCACGCCGGCAATGAAGCCGACGACAGGCTTACGGGCGTTGTTCTTGTACCACTCGGCGCCGGCTTCCTCGTCCGAACCGCCGATTTCGCCGATCATGATGATGGCGTCGGTCTCCGGATCGTTCATGAACAGCTCCAGCAAATCCCGGTGCTTGAGACCGTTCACCGGATCGCCGCCAAGACCGATCGCCGTTGACTGACCTAGGCCGATCTCCGTCAACTGCCCCACCGCCTCGTAGGTCAGTGTCCCCGAACGCGAAACCACACCGATGCGCCCCTTCTTGTGGATATGGCCAGGCATGATGCCGATCTTGATTTCGTCCGGCGTAATAACCCCAGGGCAATTCGGGCCAACCAGAATAGTGCGGCGGTTCTCCTTGCGCATCCTGTCCTTCACCGCAACCATGTCGCGAACGGGAATGCCCTCGGTAATGCAGATCACCAGATCCAAGTCGGCCTCCGCCGCTTCCCAGATCGCCGCAGCGGCACCGGGCGGCGGCACGTAGATCACCGAAACATTGACGCCAGCCTTCTCCTTCGCCTCCCGGACACTGCCATAGATCGGAATGCCCTCGAAATCTTCCCCGGCCTTCTTGGGATTGACCCCGGCAACGAAGCAGTTCTTGCCATTCGCATAATCGCGGCACATCCGCGTGTGGAACTGGCCGGTCTTGCCGGTAATCCCCTGCGTGACGACGCGCGTATCCTTGTTGATCAGAATCGACATTCTCTTCCCCTTTACTTGCCCTTCGCGGCGGCCACGGCCTTCTCGGCGGCTTCCGCCATGTTGGCGGCGGAAATGATCGGCAGCCCCGACTCCGCGAGGATCTTTCTGCCGATGTCTTCGTTCGTTCCTTTCATGCGCACGATCAGCGGCACATGCAGGTGCGTCTCCCTGGCCGCCGCCACGACGCCGGTGGCGATGGTATCGCAGCGCATGATGCCGCCGAAAATGTTGACCAGGATGGCCTTCAGGTTCGGGTTCCTAAGCATGATCTTGAACGCCTCGGTGACCTTCTCGGTCGTCGCACCGCCACCGACGTCGAGGAAGTTCGCCGGCTCCCCGCCATAGAGCTTGATGGTGTCCATCGTCGCCATGGCCAGGCCGGCACCGTTCACCAGACAGCCGATGGTGCCGTCCAGGGAAATGTACGAGAGGTCGTGGGCCGAGGCTTCAACTTCCGCCGGGTCCTCTTCGTCCAAGTCGCGCATTTCCATGATTTCCGGATGCCGATAGAGCGCGTTGGAGTCGAAGTTCATCTTGGCGTCGAGCGCCACTACCTTGCCCTCGCCGGTGAGTATCAAGGGGTTGATCTCGGCGAGCGAGGCGTCGGAGTCCCAGAATGCCTTGTAGAGGCCCTGCAGAACGGCTCGCGCCTGGGCGACGCTGGCTTCGGGTATGCCGATCTTGCGCGCGACGTCATCGGCCTCGGAATCCTTGAGCCCCGTCTGCGGATCGACAAACACCTTGTGGATTTTTTCCGGCGTCTTTGCCGCGACTTCCTCGATGTCCATGCCGCCTTCCGAGCTGGCCATGAGGCACACCTTCTGCGTGACGCGGTCGACGACCATGCCGACATACAATTCCTTGCGGATGTCGGCGCCCTCCTCGATCAGAAGGCGCCGCACCTTTTGCCCTTCCGGACCGGTCTGATGCGTCTTGAGTTGCATGCCCAGTATCTGGCCGGCATACTGGCGCACCTCGTCGCGCGACTTCGCGACCTTGACGCCACCGCCCTTGCCCCGGCCACCGGCATGGATCTGCGCCTTGACCACCCAGACCTTGCCACCGAGTTTCTCCGCCGCTCCGACCGCTTCGTCCACCGAGAAGCACGGAAAGCCGCGAGGCGTTGCGACGCCGTACTTCCTCAGGATTTCCTTTCCCTGATATTCATGGATTTTCATGGATTTTCCTTGCTGATGATTGCCAACGATTGCGGATAAGTGCCGGCTGAAACCGGTCTTGTAGTCCCGGGATCCGTGCGCAGAACCGCCGCGGCTCACCCCGGAATCAAGCTCGCGCGGAAACAACGTTACGGCGCGCCTGGGGAATCGAAGCTCTTGATGGCGTCACTATAGCACATTGTGGCGCGCTACCTCGGCGCGAAGCCCGCTCTGGTGCAGGCTCCGGACGGGCTTCTCGCGCCCCGCGCTCGGCAATCGGTCTGCGCGCGAAGGGCAGCGACGGCTATAGCAGCGTCACCCACTCCTGCGCCCAGTTCAGGGCCTCTTCGTCCGGCAGGGGCTGGGTGCACGCGTCGATCTCCAACCGCTCACCCACTTTGGTTGCACCGCAGGCAGCCAACAGGGCATCCATATCCTTCCCGGCACGACAGAACGTGTTCTTGTAAGTCTGGTCGCCCAACGCAATGACGCCATAGCACAATTGGCTCAGATCCGGTTTGTCGTCGCTGAGGCGCCTCGCCAGCGGTACGAGGTTGTCAGGCAACTCCCCGTCGCCATGTGTCGATGTGCAGATCAGCACCACCTCGCATGCCTGGAGGTCAACACCTCCCGCGTCCCCTTCGGGGATGACTTCGATGCGGTGCCCAAGCGAGGGCAACTGCTCGCGCAGGTAATCGGCGCACATTTGGGCGTTGCCCGATTCCGTCCCGACGATGATGGTGATGTTTGCCATGGTTCGTGTCGCGGCGCGCAGTGCGATCGTTGCTGTTCAGACTCGCGACGACGCGTCACGGTTGTCCCGTCGCGCCTGGTTCTGTAACATATGAAATTGATACGAATTGGTGCCCACGCACAACGGATATTGTATCCCTTTTTGACGCGGCGATTGAACAGGCCTGAGTCGGAACGATTGCCGGGCTGCCCGCCCGTACCGTATCTTTCGGACACGAAACGGCCACCGCTGGAGACCGTACGATGCTGACCCAGGATCGGGAACTCGCTGATCGCATTGCAGCCGGCGCACGATTCGCCGCCGGCGAAACGCTTACGCCGAGCTATCGTAGCGAATTGATGCGGCTGATGGTCGTCTTCGTGGACTCGGAGCTGGCGGGTGCGGCGGGTTTCTGTCCTTTCATCAACCGCGGCCCGGGATTGGGTGAGCGCATCGTCGCGGCGCGCATGGTCGCCGAGAAGTATGCCCATGCCGGCAAGGTGCTCGATCTGCTACGCCCCTTCGGTGTAGATACGCTTCTGTATGTTCGTTCTCATGCCTGGGACTCGCGGCTGGATCGCAACGTGGATCTCGGCACACGACGCGTCGGAGGCGATAAGCGGCTCAACGTCTTTCACTATCCGCTCGAGGGCTGGGAGGACGCAATCACCTTCAACCTACTGATGGGCTTGGCAACGGGCGTACAACTGGGCGAGCTGAAGGATTGCTCCTACGTACCCCTGGCGCAGACGTTGGCGCACATCCTGCCTGGTGAGGCGCAGCATGTGCGGCTCGGCGCGACGGGTGTTCAGCAAGCGATCAAGCGCGCAGGCACGACAACGGCCGTGCAGGCGTGCGTGGATTATTGGTACCGGCGTGTTGCCGACACCTTCGGCCGCGTCGATTCCGACCACGCTGCATTGGGCATCAGGTTCGGCCTGCGCCGGCGCTCGAACGCCGAGATGCTGTGCGACTGGAAGAACCAAGCCGGCGCCGCCCTGACGCGGCTCGGACTGGAAACGCCGGCGATCTAACACACCAACTCGTCGCCAACGACCGAGAATCAACCATGCCCTACGAAACCATCCTGTTCGAGCTACGCGAAGGCATCGCTCGTGTGACCCTCAACCGTCCGGATCGTCTCAACAGCTTCAATGTCCTGATGCACACCGAGCTACGCGATGCGCTCGATAAGACGCGCCATGGCGGCGCCCGGGTGCTGTTACTGACCGGTGCCGGGCGCGCTTTCTGTGCCGGGCAGGATCTCGCCGACCGCAGCGTCTCGGCCGACGCCGCGCCGCCCGACCTCGGCCATTCCATCGAGACGTGCTACAAGCCGCTCGTGTTGGCACTACGCGATCTGCCTATGCCGGTCGTCTGCCTGATCAATGGTGTTGCCGCAGGCGCCGGCGCGAACATCGCGCTCGCCTGTGACATCGTCCTCGCGGCGCGCTCAGCTTCTTTCATCGAGGTATTTGCAAAACTCGGACTGATACCGGATACGGGCGGCACCTATTTCCTGCCGCGTCTGCTCGGCACGGCGCGTGCGGTCGGGCTGGCCATGCTCGGAGAAAAGTTAACCGCCGAACAGGCCGAAGCGTGGGGCCTTATCTGGAAGTGTGTCGACGACGATAGTCTTCAGGACGAGGGGGAAAAGCTCGCTCGCCACTTCGCCGCAGCGCCGACCCGCGGACTCGCCCTGACGAAACGAGCGATCCATGCCTCGGCCGACAATTCCCTCGAGCAGCAGCTCAACCTGGAGCGCGACTACATGCGCGAGCTCGGCTACAGCGAGGACTATCGGGAGGGCGTGGCGGCGTTCATGGAAAAACGGCCCGCTCGGTTCAACGGGCGGTGAGATGTTCAGCGCCGAACCCGATCCGCTGCAGTTGGCCAACGAGGTCGGGCGCGCAATGCATGCGCGTGACCGCACGTCTCAGTTCCTCGGCATACATCTGGACCAGATCGGCCCGGGCTATGCGCACATGCACATGAAGGTGGGCGAGCAAATGGTCAATGGCCACGACATCTGCCACGGCGGCTTCATATTCACCCTCGCCGATACCACGTTCGCCTATTCCTGCAACAGCTACAACCACAACGCCGTCGCCTCCAGTTGCAGCATCGAGTTTCTGGCCCCGGCGCATCGCGGCGATACGCTGTATGCCAAGGGTACGGAGCAGGCGCTTGCCGGTCGCAGCGGCATCTACGATATCGAGGTCACCAACCAGGACGGGAAGCAGATCGCCCTATTCCGCGGCAAGTCCCAACGCATAAGGGGCGAAGTCGTGGCACGCCCAGCGACCACAGAGCGATAAGCCCCGGGCCGCACTTCCCTTGGCGCGTCATCCGCGAACCGCGACGCCGGCTCGTGTCGCTTCGTCCGCCTGCCCGCACAATGCCGTCAATTGCTTGTCGTGCCAGCGACTGAGCAGGACCAACGACGCACAGGCACCGCCCAGCGCCAGGGTCATGTCCCACTGGGTGTCCCACTGATCCCCCTGGGTGCCAAGGAATTCCTCGGCACCTTGCCCGAGCAGCATGGCCGCGGCGAACTCGATCAACTCATAAAAGGCGCTCAGGGCAAGACAGAAACTGACCACTATGAAAACGAGCCATCCGCCACGGCGTACCACCTGGAAGCGCAGCAGGACTTCCCGCGCCAGCAGCGCCGGGATGAATCCCTGGACAAAATGGCCGATGCGATCGTAGGGATTGCGAGCAAGTTGCAGCCAGTCCTGAAGCACGTACCCGATCGGCACGCGGGCATAGGTGTGCGCCCCACCATAAATCAGGATCAGCGCGTGGATCGCGATCAAACAGTAGGCGAGGGTGGTCAGCTCGAAGCGGCGGTACGTGGCCCCCAGCAGCGGCAAGGCAACCAGCACCGGAAGAACTTCCATCAACCATGTCAGACGGTCGTACGGAGCCACTCCGGAGGCCACCAACGCAACACCCACGAGCACCAGTAGTGCAATCAGGTGCAGGCTGCGACCCTGGCCGGTAGGCGACTCGCGGCAGATTCCCTTCGAATTCATTGCGCGTCCGGTTGGACCTCTGGTGCCGCATGGGCAAAGGCCGGCAGCGCCATGCACGCATCGTAGATACGCAGGATTGTCGGCATGTCGTCGAGCCGGCACTGGAAGCGCCGGGCATTGAACACCTGCGGCACCAGACAGCAGTCGGCAAGCCCGGGCCTTTCGCCATGGCAGAAGCGGCCGGTGTCGGCATTCCTGATAAGCATGGCTTCCACGGCCCTCAAACCGGACTCCACCCAGTACCGGTACCACGCGCTCCTTGCCCGCTCGTCGACCCCGAGCTTCTGCGTCAGATAATTGAGGACGCGAAGGTTGTTGAGGGGATGTATTTCGCAGGCAATGGTCAGCGCCAGCGCACGAACTCTCGCCCGCGATGGCGGGTCGGCAGGTAGCAATGGTGGCCGGGGATGGAGTTCCTCCAGATACTCGATGATCGCCAGCGATTGGGTCAGCACCCGCCCATCGTCCTCCAGTACCGGCACGAGCGCGTTCGGATTGAGGGCGCGGAACGCCGCCGACAACTGTTCCCCGCCATCGCGCACCAAGCTGACCGGCGCGTAGGCGTAAGGCAAGCCCTTCAGGTTCAACGCGATGCGCACGCGATAAGAGGCTGAGCTGCGGAAGTAACTGTGAAGTTTCAGCACGGCGGCGAAACCAACAGGCGCAAAAATCCGGGAGTCTATAACCTTACCACCCAAAAGGCGTACCCCATGCACGTTTCGGACAAGTCTGCGAAAATGCGGTCTCGACGGTTGGGTACAAACCGGTTTGGACGCCCCAAGGCGATTGCAAGGATTTCGCGCACCGAGAACGGACATGGACGCTCCGACGTTGCATAGGTCACGAGCCCCCGCGCCAAGACTTGCTACTCTCCGATCAAACCTGCTAGGGGTAAAGCCCATGAATCTGCGTCAGTTTCGTCTCGCTCCGATCGCCTTGGGGCTGCTCGGGGTGACGCAAACCCACGCTGCCGGTATCGGCGAACTCAACGTCGCCTCCCGCCTCGGTCAGCCGCTGCGGGCGGAAGTGCGGATCATTTCCACCCCCGACGAGAGTATCAGGGCGTCCTGCTTCCGCCTTGTACCGGCCGAGGAGGCCGGTGACATCCCGGCCCTAACGCGCGCCCGCATGAGCTTGCAGACACGCAACGGTCAGAGCTTCCTCATCATCTCGACGACCGAGCCGATGGCGGACCCGATCCTGACGCTGACACTCCAGGCGGGCTGCGATATGGGGCTGACACGGGAATTCACATTGCTCTTGCCAGCACCCGCCGCCGAGGATCTACCCTACGTAGCAGGCGAAGCCGGGCTTGCGCGGCCATCGTCGGCGGATGCGGCAGAAAAGCCGCAGGCAGCCATCAGCCAAGGACCGGCAACGTCCTCAGCAGGCGTGGGGGCGTGGCAAGTGGCTGAGGGCGAGTCGCTGCGCACCGTGGCCGAATCCCTGTATCCCAACGACAAGCGCAGCCAGCGGCGCTTCGTCACCGCCGCCGTTGCGGCCAATCCCGCGGTATTTCCAGGCGGTATCAAGGACGCTGGGAATCCGCTTCCCGCTGGGACACGGTTGCAGATTCCGAGCATGAAAGCCGCAACCGCGGAGCCGGCCGCTCCGCGTCGGGCTGCTCCGCGCCCGAGCAAACCCGCGACCGTCGCCGCGCCTGCAGCACCGGCACCGGATGGTGGTGTATTGGCTGCCCTCCCGGACAGGCCGCATCCGCTGCTGCAGAAAATGCAGCAAGCCCAACCGGAAGGCGATCGCCTGCAAGTGGGCTCCAAACCCGTTGCACCCTCGACCGTCCTTACAGACGCGAAACAGCGCGAGCGGGCGCGCGAGCAGCAGTTGATCATGGACCTGGAAGATAAGGTCTCCGCCTACCAGGAAGTCCTGGACAGGATCAAGAAACTCGAAGCGCACGAGGCCGAGCTGAAGGTCGAACTGGGTCGCCTCGATGCCGCCCTCGGCGAGGCAGAGAAAGCTGCGGCAACTCAACCAGAAACGACAGCAGCAACGCCTGTAGCGGCGCCGGCGGCACAACCCGCTACCACTGCGCCGGTTCCGACGGTCACTGTCGACTCGGGCCCGCTTCCGCCCCCTCCCAGCTCCGCACTGCCTGAATGGCTTATCGCCCTGATTTCCGGGGGTGCCGCGGTGGCGCTCATGGTGTTCTTGACGCGGTCGCGACGCAAAGGCGGCGCGTCCGCGCCACAGCACGTCACGAACCCGACGCTGCCCCTTCCCAGCGAAGGCGTGGCGGCAACAGCCGCCGCCGAGGCCGGGACGGGCGATACGCTGGGCGTGCCAGCAGAGGAGCAAACCGAGACATCCAACATCGTGCGTTTCGCTCCGAGCACGCGTGACGACGACATCATCGACGTGGCCGAGCACGAGTCGGCCATGGAGCTGGCCGAGATCATGTTGTCTTTCGGGCGCCTGAAGGGTGCCGCGCAGACGCTTGCCGACTTCGTCGAAGCGAATCCCAAGCAGTCGATCGAACCGTGGCTCAAGCTGCTGGAAATCTACCGCGAAGCAGGCATGAAGCGCGAGTTCGAAACGACGTCCAAGCGCCTGAATCACTTCTTTAACGTCGGCGTCATCGCCTGGGAGGAAACCGACAGCGATGCGGGCATCGAGTCCCTGGAGAAGTTCAGCCACATACGCGACCGTCTGACGTCAACCTGGGGCACGCCCGACTGCCTGGAATACCTGCAAAAGCTGCTCATGGATAACCGCAGCGGTTCGCGCTCCGGTTTCTCGCTCACGGTGCTGGACGAGATACTCTTCCTTATCTCGATCCTCGATCAGCAGCGCAACGCCGCGAAGCACGAAAAGGTCGGCCGCGCCGCATAGAGCCGCGCCCCAGCAGCAGCCGCGCCGCGATTTTGCCGCCGCGCTACGGGGTTGCGTAGCGCCGCACTTCCTGCTCAATCGCGCCGAACACCGAGCAGCCGAACCCATCCAGCATCTCGATACGCACGCGATCGCCAAAGCGCATGAACGGTGTGCGCGGCCTTCCTTCGGCGATCGTCTCCAGCATCCGTCGCTCCGCCAGGCAGGCCGAGCCTGCACTGCGATCCACGTTCGAAACGGTTCCCGAACCGATGATCGAGCCGGCGCCAAGCGCGCGCGTTCGCGCCGCGTGGGCAATCAATTGCGGGAAGCTGAATGTCATGTCGTTGCCCGCGTCGGGCTGACCGAACAGATCGCCATTTAGCTCCACACGCAACCGCAGATGTAGTTTGCCGTCGTGCCACGCAGCGCCGAGTACATCCGGGGTCACGGCAACGGGGGAAAACGACGAGGCAGGCTTGCTCTGAAAAAAGCCGAACCCCTTGGCCAGTTCGGACGGAATGAGACTGCGCAGGCTTACGTCATTGACCAGCATGAGCAGCTTGATGTGGGGCGCCGCCGTTTCGGGTGTCGCACCCATCGGCACGTCGTCGGTGACGACCGCCACCTCGGCCTCGAAGTCGATGCCCCATTCCTCGGAAGCAGCAAGAATTGGATCGCACGGGCCGAGGAAGCCGTCCGAGCCACCCTGATACATCAACGGATCGCTCCAGAATTCCGATGGCATCGGCACGCCACGCGCCTTGCGGACAAGCTCGACATGGTTCACATAGGCAGAGCCATCCGCCCACTGATATGCTCTTGGCAAAGGGGAATGGCAGCGGCGCGGATCGAACACAATTCCGTGCCGCGCACCGCCATGATTCAGCGCCTCGTAAACCTGGCGCAGTCGCGGCTCCGCGGCGGCCCAGTCATCGAGCGCCGCCTGTAGCGTCGGGGCGATATCGGCGACCGCCTGCGCCAGCGTCAGGTCGTGGTTGACCACCACCAGGGTACCGTCCCGACCTCCCTGCTTAAGACTCGCGAGCTTCATTGCCGGCCCTCGCCGTCGTCTTGGCCATCGTGCGCTTCGCCAGGCATTGATTTGATTGGCGTCACTTCTTCAGCCAGGAATCGACGTAGCCCCCAAACTCCACGCCCGCCGGCAACACTGCGGTTTCCACCGGATAGCGCGTGTCCACCATCACCGCCACCTCGTCGGTGTGCTTCCGGCCGTGCCTGGCACCCATCTCGAAAGCCCTTGGGTGCGGCCCGTGGGCAAAGCCGCATGGATGCAGGGTGACCATGCCCGGCTTGATGTTGTCGCGGCTGAAGAATTCGCCCCGGTGATAAAAAATGACTTCGTCGTAGTCGTCGTTGTTGTGGAAGAACGGTACCTTAAGCGCCCCCGGGTCGGATTCGATCGGCCGCGGCGCAAAAGTGCACACGACGAATGCTTTGGCCAGGAAAGTGCAGTGGGCCGAAGGCGGCAGGTGATAGCGGTCGGACATCAAAGGCCGGATGTCGCGCCAATTGAGCTTGACCGGCAAGCAGTCGCCGTGCCAGCCGACCGCATCAAGAGGATTGAACGGAAACGTCACGGTGCTGATCCGGCTCAGCCGCTTGATCCGCACCTTGGTTTCGAATTCGCCTTGCTGCGCTTGGAACGCATCGTCGATCTTCGGCGTGTCCAGGCAGGCCAGGTCGAACTGGGCGTGGCGTCCGGCGATCCCCCGCTCCGGCAGCATGTAGTAGTCCTCGGTCGCCTCGATCAGCAGCAATTCCACCGGCTCGCCGCATTCGATGCGCCATTGCGTACCGCGCGGTATGACGATGTAGTCACCATCGCGGAAGCCCATGTGGCCGTAGTCGCAGTACAAATCGCCGTGACCTTGGTGGACGAACAGCAGATCGTCGCCGTCGGCGTTGCGCACTAGGTGGCCCATCGCGCCACTCGTCTTCCAGTAGCGCATCTTCATATTGCCGTTGGCCAACACCGGCGCCGCCGACCAGGGACAGGCCTCGACCACGTCGAGCCTTGTCAGGTCGAAGGCGCGCGGCTGTAGCGGGCCTTCCCAGGCAACCCAGTCCGTCGGTTTGTGTCGATGCAGGATGTGCGACGCTGGTCCGAAGAATCCTTCGCGGCCCATCTCCCGCTCGTACAAGCCATCCGGGATATCGCAGTGCGCCTGCCTGGTGTAGACGCCCTCTGTCCGGGGAAAGGTGATCGCTTGTTTCATGTCCGACTCCCGTAGATCTAGACGCCTTCACGTGCCGCCTGCATTGCTTCGCGCAACACAGTCAGATCACCGATGTGGTTCGCCAGCAGCAGGATCAGTTTCGCGTTCACGAGTTGACTCTGTTCGTCGCTCAGGTCGCGATGCATCTCGATCAGCGCCTCGTAGAAATCGTCCGGTGCGGCCAGGTTGATATCCGTCTTCAGCGTCATGGATCGGCCCTCAGTCGTTGCAGGTAGCGCGGGCGACGGCCGCGCGCACGTCGGCGACGCGGAAATCACGCCAGCGCGCGCATACGTGTTGATCTGGCCGCAGCAGGTAGAACGTACCCGGACGCGCATCGTAGCGCTGCGCCACCAGTCCATCCGCGTCCTCGATCCACAGCGGTGCGTCTGGCGTGCGGGCAATGCCAGGCGCGGCGACCATCAAGGTGCGCACGGGGATGCTGTCCTGGTCGAGCGCGGCGATCCCTTTCGCCACAACCGCCGGAAGACTCGCCTGCGGGCCGGCGAAGTACAAGCCGTTGAACGTGCCGCCTAGCTGCCCGAGCAGCCATTCGGCACGCCCCGCGAGCCGGATCGGCGCGTCCGCGCACGGCGCGCCCGGCACCATTTCGCCGGCAAAAGCGTCGGCGTCCGGTGTGTTGAGGCTCGAGCGATGCAGCACCGCCGGCACCGAGAGGCGGCCCGAATTCACCAGCTTGCGGGCGAAGGGAAACCTCTCGGCAAGCAGCAGCACGGCATCGCGGAAGGTATGCGAGACTTTGCTCTTGGGCGTGATGAAGTCGGTGCTGCGCGTGGAATTAACAATGTTCTCGTCGGCGGCGAACACGCGCTCGTCCGAATAGGTGTCCATCAAGCGTTCCGGGGCCTTTCCTGCCATGACCAACCTCAGTTTCCACGCCAGGTTGTCGGCGTCCTGGAGGCCGGAATTGGCACCGCGGGCGCCGAAGGGCGAAACCTGGTGTGCCGCATCGCCCGCGAACAATACGCGGCCGTGGCGGAACCGGTCCATCCGCCGGCAGGTAAAGGTGTAGACGCTCATCCATTCCAGCTCGAACTCACGCTCGCCGAGCATTTGCTTCAGCCGTGGCAGAACTCGTTCGGGCTTTTTCTCCTCCTCGGGATCCGCGTCCCAGCCAAGCTGGAAATCGATACGCCAGACATTGTCTGCCTGGCGGTGCAGCAGCGCCGACTGGTTGGGGTGAAACGGTGGGTCGAACCAGAACCAGCGCTCCGTTGGGTAGTCGGCCTTCATGTACACGTCCGCGATCAGAAACCGATCCTTGAAAACCTTGCCCTTGCTCTCCAACCCCATCATGTGCCGTACCGGGCTGCGCGCCCCATCGGCAACAATCAGCCAATCACAGGTGAGCACGTACTCACCGTCGGGCGTCTGCACCCTGACGCGGACCCACGCGGCATCGTGCTCGACGTCGATCACTTTGTTCTTCCAGCGCAGATCGACACCGCCTACGGCCTCGGCCCTGGCGATCAGGATTTCCTCAAAGTGGTACTGCTGCAGGTTGATGAAAGCCGGCCGATGGTGACCCGATTCGGGCGACAGATCGAAGGTATAGACCTGCTTACCCTTGAAAAAGACCTTGCCGACGTTCCAGCGCACGCCCCGTCGCACGACGGGCTCGCCGCAGCCGAGCCGATCGAGGATCTCCAGCGCGCGTTTGGCGTAGCAAACGGCCCGGGAACCAACGCTGACCGTCTCGTCCTCGTCGAGGACCACGCAGGGCACGCCGTGCTGCGCCAGATCGATGGCTGCAGTGAGGCCGACCGGCCCGGCACCGACCACGAGTACCGGATGGTGAGCCGGCCCGAGCGCATCCTGATCAGCCGAGCGTCGGAACGCGAATATCGGATTCCGGTAGGTCTTCATGGCCTGCGGCTGTCGGGTCGGTGCGTCAGCCGGTACGCACGCACAGCATTTGCAGGATCGCGCGCGGACGCGGTCATGCTGGCACGTCTTCGAGCGCCTGCCACATCTCCTTGTCGCGCTGGGCAGTCCAGATGCGCGGGTCGGGCCAGCACGTGGCCTCGTCATAGGCACGGCTGACATCGAACGGTAGGCAATGATCGAAGATGACCCAATGGCCGAAACGCGGCTTGAGCGCGGCGTAGGTTTCGCGGTAGACCTGCTTGAGCGGCTTGCCGGCCTTCGCGCCCTGCCTGACCGACGCGAACAGCGCGGTGACGAACTCGCGTGTGCCCTGCAGGCCGGCCTGCACCTGCTCCTTGGTCTGCAGCGCGGCACCGCGCCCGGGAACGAGCTTCTCCGGACCAAGCGCGGCGATGGCATCGAGCGTCGCCGGCCAGTCCGTCAGATAGGCATCGCCCGTGTATGGTGTCGCGCCGTATTCCACGAGGTCGCCGGAATACAGGATCCTCTGCTGGGGCAGCCAGACCACGGTATCACCCTTCGTATGGCCACGGCCCAGTTGCATGATGCGCACCTCTAACTTGCCCAGCCAGAGCTTCATTTCCCCCCGAAAGCTCAGGGTCGGCCATGTCAGTCCGGGCACCGAATCGACGGCGCGGAACAAGCGCGGAAACCGTTCCACCTCCGACCTAAAGTCTGCCTCGCCTCGCTCGACGATGAGATCGTAGGTGTCCTGGCTGGCGATGATGTGCTCCGCCTGGTAGGCCGACGCCCCCATGACGCGCACCGCGTGGTAATGCGACATCACCACGTAGCGTATTGGCTTGTCGGTCACTTCGCGAATTCGGTGGATGACGTCCTGGGCCATGACCGGCGTCGCTTGGGTATCGACGACCATCACGGCGTCGTCGCCGATGATGACTCCGGTGTTGGGGTCACCCTCCGCGGTGTAGGCATAGGCGTTTTCGGACAGGCACTCGAAGCTGACCTTCTTGTCCTTAAGGTCGGCTTGGGATGCGAATACTTTGCTCATGGAATTCCGGCCCCGAAAAACAATGCGAAATCGGACACTGAATTACGCTTTGGTGAACTCATTGTCTAAATCGTAATTCCACCGAGGCACATTGTCAAACCATGAAATATTCGACATCCGACCAGCCCGTGCCCGCTCATACCGGATTGTCGATATCAGCGAACCGGCACTCGAGCGCGAACGCCTGCGCCAGGTGCTTGCCCACGGCCCGGACGCCGTAGCGCTCGGTAGCATGGTGTCCGGCGGCCAGGTAGGGCACGCCGGACTCGCGCGCCAGATGCACCGTCTGTTCGGAGATCTCGCCACTCACATAGAGGTCCGCACCGGCGGAGATGGCCTGCTCAAAGTAACCTTGGGCAGCGCCCGAACACCAGGCGAGGCGGTGCACGGGACGATCGGCATCGCCGATCAGCATCGGCTCGCGTCCGAGCACGCGCGCTAAGCCCGCAGCCACCGAACCGGCGTTGCCGGGCGTCTCCGGCCGACCGAGAAACCCGACATCCTGTTCGGCAAATCGGCCGTCGGCGAGCCAACCGGCATGCTTGGCCAGTTGTGCGTTGTTCCCTAGTTCGGGGTGGCAGTCCAGCGGCAGATGAAACGCGAACAGGCTAATGTCATGACTCAGCAGTGTCGCCAGCCGTGTCTTGCGCACCCCTGTCACACGGGCATCGTCGCTGCGCCAGAACCAGCCGTGATGTACGATGATGGCGTCGGCATGACAACTGATCGCAAAATCGAGCAGCGCCTGACTGGCGCTGACGCCGGTGACGATGCGCTCGATGGTATCGCGCCCTTCCACTTGCAAGCCGTTTGGGCAATAATCCCTGAAGCGCGTCACTTCCAGCAGCCGATCCAGGTAGTCGCGAAGCTCAGCGCGCCGCATGGGTTCCCACCTTTGCCATAACTATCCGACCTACTTCCCTTAACACCTCTTACCATTATGCGCCGGCTGTGGCTGATTTTCGCCCAGGCCGTGACCGTGAGCGTCGCGGCGCTGTTCGTCGTTTCCACCTTGAAACCGGAATGGTTGAACCGGACGCCGGCCACGCCGAATGTCGTCGCCCTGCAGGAGGTCGCGCCACCAGCCGCCGCGCCCGCGGCCGGCGACCCGCGCAAGGTGCTCTCCTATTCCGATGCCGCGCGCAAGGCACTGCCGGCGGTGGTGCACATCTTCACTTCCAAGGAGATGAAGGTACCGCGCCATCCGCTGTTCGATGACCCGGTATTCCGCCACTTCTTCGGCGACCGTCTACCCAACCAGCGCCAGCGCTCCTCCGGACTGGGCAGCGGAGTGATCATCAGCGCCGACGGCTATATTCTCACCAACAACCATGTCGTCGAGGCGGCGGACGAGATTGAGGTCGCACTCAACGATGGCCGCAAATTCAAGGCGAGCGCCGTCGGCAGCGATCCGGAATCGGATCTGGCGGTCCTACGCATCGATTCAGGCGGCAAATTGCCGTCAATTACCTTCGCCTCTACCGATGGCCTCCGGGTGGGCGATGTCGTCCTGGCCATCGGCAATCCATTCGGCGTCGGCCAGACCGTCACCATGGGCATCGTCAGCGCGTTGGGCCGCACGCACCTGGGCATCAACACCTTCGAGAACTTCATCCAGACCGATGCCGCGATCAATCCGGGCAACTCCGGCGGCGCGCTGGTGGACAGCAACGGCAATCTCATCGGCATCAACACGGCCATCTATTCCCAAAGCGGCGGTTCGCTCGGCATCGGCTTCGCGATTCCCGTATCGTTGGCCAAGAACATCATGGAGCAGATCATCCGCACCGGCAACGTCACCCGCGGCTGGATCGGCGTTGGGCCGCAGGAGATAACGCCGGAGTTGGCGGATTCGTTCAACCTACCGACGACCGAAGGCGTAGTGATCGCCTACGTGGAACCCAGCGGGCCGGCGAACCGCGCCGGCGTAAAGATCGGCGACATCCTCGTGTCCGTGGAAGGCAAGCCGGTGCGCGACGAACGCGCGCTCATCGACACCATCGCGGCGCTGCCGCCGGGGCAGAAGGCCAAACTGAACGTCATTCGCGGCAAGGAGCGCCTGGACATTCCCGTGGAAATCGGCAAGCGGCCGAAGCTGGCGCGCAACGATCGCTGACCGCCTGCATCACCGAACCGGTGATCGGCGCGCGGCCCGGTTCAGCTTTCCAGGTTCTTTTTGTGCTCTGCTTCGGCCTTGTCCAACTCCGCGTCCATCTCCGGCGCGGTAAGCGGGATGTAGTCGGACGTCCCGGTTTGTTCGCGCGCCTTGGGGACGAGCTTGTCGGCCACGCGGGCAAGGATGATTCCAAACTCGTATAGCACGCACATCGGTATCGCCAGCAAAAGCTGTGACACGACATCCGGCGGCGTGACGATGGCGGCGACGACGAAGGCGCCGACGATGACATACGGGCGCACCTCCTTGAGCTTATCCACTGTGACCGCACCGGTGCGCACCAGCACTACCTGAGCCAGCGGCACTTCGAAGGTCACGCCGAATGCCACGAACATGGTCAGCACAAAGCTGAGATAGGCCTCGATGTCCGGAGCCGGTGTAATGCTCTTGGGCGCGAACTCGGCGATGAATCTGAACACCCAGCGGAAGACAATGAAGTAGCAGTACGCCATGCCGGCCAGGAACAGCAGCGTGCTGCCGATGACGACCGGCAATGCCAGCCGCTTTTCGTGTGCGTACAGGCCCGGCGCCACGAACGCCCACACCTGATAGAGCACGTACGGCAGGGCAATCACGAAAGCCGTCATCAAGCCAACCTTGAGCGGTACCAGAAACGGCGTGACCACGCCGGTGGCGATCATACGCGTGCCTTCGGGCAGGGTATCGATCATCGGCTTGGCCAGAAGATCGTACACCGCGGAAAGCCCCGGCCAGAACCAGAGCACGAGAAAGACCACCAGAATCGCGACGATGCAACGCAATAGCCGGTCGCGCAACTCGACCAGATGCGAGATGAAGGTTTCCTGTTGCTCGGCCATCGCGTGCGGCGATCAGCCGGCCTTGTCGGCGGGCGAACCCGACGCAAGCCCCAACTCCATCTGGGGCGATTCCTTCGCTGCGGCAGGTAGCGAGCCTTCCGGCACCTCCGACGGTGCCCCAGCATCCGCGCCGGCGGGCACAAGTCCGGGCGCAGAAAACGCGGCCGCTGCCTTGTTCAGGGAATCCTCGACGGACGTGACTTCCTTATGGACGGACGTCTCCACCTCACGCGCCGACTGCTCCACCTGCTGCTGCAGTTTGCGCAAATCCTCGAGTTGCATTTCGCGATTGATATCCGCCTTGACGTCATTGACGTAGCGCTGCAGGCGCCCAAGAAGGTGTCCGGCCGTGCGGGCAACCTTGGGCAGACGTTCCGGCCCGATGACGATCAGCGCCACCAGGGCGATCACCATCAACTCGGAGAAACCGATGTCGAACATTGCTGGTAGGAAACGCGAGGCCGGGAGGTGGGCGTGGCGATACGCGCGTCAGAACATCGCGCCCTGCTCAGGAGCTCTTGGTCTTCTCCTTGATCTCACCTTCGATGGTCTGGCCACCGGAGATCTGGGGTGGCGCACTGCCCTCGCCAGGGCGCTCACCCTCGCGCATGCCCTCCTTGAACCCCTTCACGGCACCGCCCAAGTCCGAGCCGATGTTGCGCAGCTTCTTCGTGCCAAATACCAAAAGAATAATGACCAAAACGACCAACCAGTGCCAGATACTGAACGATCCCATTGCCTTCTCCTATGGCGTGACCCGCTTTGACAGCATCCGCCCGAGTGGCTCGGGCCCGCCAAAGACGTGCATGTGAAGATGATACACCTCCTGTCCGCCGACCCGGCCGGTGTTAATGATGGTGCGGAAGCCGTCGCTTGCCCCCTGCTCGCTGGCCAGCCGCCCCGACAGCGCCAGCATCTTCCCCAGTACCGCCTGATGGCTCATGTCCGCTTCGTAGAGCGACGCAATATGGACCTTCGGAACGACTAGCACATGCACCGGCGCCTGCGGCTGGATGTCGTGGAACGCCAGCACATCGTCGTCTTCGTAGACCTTGCGGCTGGGGATCTCGCCCCGAACGATCTTGCAGAAAATACAGTTTTCCATGGTCGTGTCGCTCGTATACCTGGCTGGCCCGGCGGTGGTTTCGGCGAGCCGCCAGGGCAACGTGCCTGCCTCGGCTGCTACTCCCCGGAGCGTGTGGACTCCACGGCATCGGCCATCCGCGCGCGCTTCTCGTCGATGCCCGAAATGCCTTCACGCCGGCGAAGTTCCACGAGGATGTCATCGACGCTTAGGCCGAAGTGCGTCATGAGGATCAGGCTGTGGAACCACAGATCCGTGACTTCCCAGACGATGTGAAGGCGGTCGCCGTCCTTCGCCGCCATCAGAACTTCCGCCGACTCCTCGGCGACCTTTTTCAGGATCGCGTCCAGGCCCTTGGCATAGAGCGATGCGACATAGCTGCTGTTGGGGTCGGCCTCCCTCCGCTCGGCCAGCGTGTCCGAGACGCGCTGGAGGATTCCGCTACGGTCGTCGATCATTTGTATATCTCTCCTGGGTCTTTCAAGACCTGTTCTACGGCTTCCCAGCGATCGTTCTCCAGCAGTTTCTGGAAGAAGCAACTGTGGCGGCCTGTGTGACAGGCGATGCCGCCGTGCTGCTCCACCTTCAGCAGCACAACGTCATTGTCACAGTCGAGGCGAATCTCGCGCACCTTCTGCACGTGACCCGACTCCTCGCCCTTGTGCCAGAGCTTGCGCCGCGAACGCGACCAGTATACGGCTTCGCCGATGCGCGCAGTACGCTCCAGCGCCTCTCGATTCATCCACGCCACCATCAGCAGGTCGTTGCTGCCCGCCTCCTGCACTACCGCCGGCACCAGCCCATTGTCGTCCCAGCGCACCTCATCGAGCCAGCTCATGTGCCCGCCCCTCTCGCTCACAGTCGCACCTCGATACCCCTCCCACGCATGTACTCCTTGGCTTCGCGCACGGTAAATTCACCGTAGTGAAAGATACTCGCCGCCAGCACGGCGTCGGCATGCCCGTCGATGATGCCCTGCGCCAGGTGCTCGAGGTTGCCCACCCCACCGCTGGCGATGACGGGAATTTCCACCGCCTCGGCGATTGCCCGCGTGAGCGCGATGTCGAAACCGTTCTTCGTGCCGTCACGATCCATACTCGTCAGCAGTATCTCTCCGGCACCGAGCTCCTGGACGCGACGCGCCCATGCTACGGCGTCGATTCCCGTCGGCTTGCGCCCGCCGTGGGTAAACACCTCCCAGCGCGGCGAGCCCCCATCGGCGACTTGTTTGGCGTCGATGGCGACGACGATGCACTGCGAGCCGACGCGCCCGCTGGCCTCAGCCACCAGAGCCGGATTCTGCACCGCGGCAGTATTGATGCTGATCTTGTCAGCGCCGGCGCTGAGTAGCCGGCGCACATCCTCCACAGCCCGGATGCCGCCGCCCACCGTGAGCGGAATGAACACCTGCTCGGCGACCTGCTCCACAACGTGCAGAATGATATCGCGCTCGTCGGAGCTGGCGGTGATGTCGAGAAAGGTCAGCTCGTCGGCGCCCTGTTCGTCGTAGCGTCGGGCAATCTCCACCGGATCGCCGGCGTCGCGCAGCGCGACGAAGTTGACACCCTTGACCACACGCCCGGCATTGACGTCGAGACAGGGAATGATACGTTTGGCCAGCATGTCGTGAGCGGAGGAAGGAAAGCGGTGGGTCGCGGCAAGCGCGTGAAAGCTACGCCTCGCCCCTCACTCCTGGCCCCGCACGTAGTTGTCCGCTTCGCCCTGGGCATGCTTGAACTCCAGCTTGCCCTCGTAGATCGCCCGCCCAGTGATCGCACCCATGATCCCTTCGTCCTGAACAGCGCACAGGCTACGGATGTCGTCCATGCTGGCGATGCCGCCGCTGGCGATCACGGGAATGCGCAGCGCGCGGGCAAGCCGCACCGTCGCCTCGACATTCACGCCGGTCATCATGCCGTCGCGGCCGATATCGGTGTAGATCACGGCCTCGACGCCGTAGTCCTCGAACTTCCTCGCCAAGTCCACGACGTCGTGGCCCGTCATCTTCGACCAGCCGTCCGTGGCGACCTTGCCGTCGCGCGCATCGAGCCCGACGATGATATGCCCTGGAAACGCGGTGCACGCATCGTGAAGGAAGCCGGGATTCTTCACCGCCGCCGTGCCGATGATCACATAGCTGATGCCATCGTCCAGGTAGCGCTCGATGGTATCGAGATCACGAATGCCGCCGCCGAGTTGCACCGGGATGTCATCGCCGACCTCGGCAACGATGGCTTTGATTGCCTCCTCGTTCTTCGGCTTGCCGGCCACGGCGCCGTTGAGATCGACGATGTGCAGGCGCCGCGCCCCCTCCTCGATCCAGTGCCGGGCCATTTCCGCCGGCCTCTCCGAAAACACGGTGACATCGCCCATGTCGCCCTGCTTCAGGCGCACGCACTTGGCGTCCTTGATGTCGATGGCGGGTATCAGCAGCATGGCCGGAAGCGGCGGGGCGATAGCGGATGGCAGTGACGTCGTGCCATGAGGATAGTCGTCATGCGGCGAATCGGGCGATCATGGCTTCCAGCGCATGAAGTTGCCCAGCAGGGTCAGACCTGCCTGCGCACTCTTCTCCGGATGAAACTGCACCGCGAAGATATTAGCGTGCGCCACCGCGCTGGTAAAGGGGACGCCGTACATGGTGACGCCGGCGGCCAGGTCCGGCCGTCCCGCATCCACGTAGTAGCTGTGCACGAAATAGAACCGCGCGCCGTCCGCGATGCCCTGCCAGAGAGGGTGGGGCTTTGCCTGCCCGACTTCATTCCAGCCCATATGCGGCACTTTCAGCCGGCTGCCATCGGCCGCGATCATGGCGTCATGGGGAAAGCGCTTGACCGTTCCCGGCAACAGGGACAAGCCCGCGACGTCGCCTTCCTCGCTGCGGGCAAACAGCATTTGCAGGCCGATGCAGATGCCCAGAAACGGTCTGTCCCGCGAGGCTTGGATCACGGCCTGGCGCAGCCCGCGTGCATCGAGCTCGCGCATGCAATCGGGCATGGCACCCTGTCCGGGGACGACCACCCGTTGCGCCGCCGCAACCTGGTCGGCATCGGAGGTGACGAGCACGCTGGCCTGCGGCGCAACATGCTCGATCGCCTTGGCGACCGAGCGCAGATTGCCCATGCCATAGTCGACGATCGCAACGGAGGTCATGATTTCGGTTTCTGCCGGGGATGCGCTGTGAAAGGCGGAGCGGCGGTATAGCTCGCGTGGCTCGCGTTCCAGTCGATAACGCTCAGAGTGTGCCCTTGGTGGACGGAACCGTGCCGCGGGCGCGTTCGTCCAGCTCCAGCGCCATACGCAGTGCCCGTCCGAAGGCTTTGAAAACGGTTTCGCATTGGTGGTGGGCGTTCTGGCCACGCAGGTTGTCGATGTGCAACGTCGCTTGAGCGTGATTGACGAAGCCCTGGAAGAACTCATGCACCAGATCGACGTCGAAATCACCGACGCGGGCACGGCTGAACTCCACGTTGAAGACCAGGCCCGGGCGACCGGAGAAATCGACGACCACGCGCGACAACGCCTCATCCAGCGGCACGTAGGCATGACCATAGCGGCGTATGCCCTTCTTGTCGCCCAGCGCCGCCGCCAGCGCCTGCCCGCATGTGATGCCGATGTCCTCGACCGTGTGATGCGCGTCGATATGCAGGTCACCTTTCGCCTCTACGGCGAGGTCGATCATGCCGTGACGGGCAACCTGATCCAGCATGTGGTCGAGGAAGGCTACACCGGAGGAGAGGCTGGACTGGCCGGATCCGTCCAGCACCATCTTGACGGTAATCTGCGTCTCCAGCGTATCGCGCGTGATAGTGGCTTGCCGCATGGGGCGTTGACAGGAGGACGGAAACGGGAAGCGAACAAGGGCCATGATACCATTGCGCGCTCGCCCATAGTCTATCCGCCCCGCATTCCGACGCCATGAGCCGATACTGGAGCGCCGTCGTCCACGGCCTGACGCCCTACGTTCCCGGCGAGCAGCCCACGCTGCCCGAGCTGATCAAGCTCAACACCAACGAGAACCCCTACGGCCCCTCGCCCATGGTGCTGCAGGCGATCCGGGCGGAGGTCGGCGATACGCTGCGGCTGTATCCCGATCCGAACGCAGAGCGGCTCAAGGAAGCCATCGCCCGCCATTACGGCGTCGTCCCGGCCCAAGTCTTCGTCGGCAACGGCTCCGACGAGGTCCTGGCTCACACCTTTCAGGCGCTGCTCAAGCACGAGCAGCCGCTGTTGTTTCCCGACGTCACCTACAGCTTCTATCCGGTCTACTGTCAGCTCTACGGCATCGACTACCGCACGGTGCCGCTGGATGAGGGCTTTGCACTGCACGTCGAAGCCTACGGCAAGCCCAATGGCGGCATCATCTTTCCCAACCCTAACGCACCCACCGGACGGTTGTTGCCGCTGACCGATATCGAGCGGCTGATGACGCGCAACACGGAGTCCGTGGTCGTGGTGGACGAAGCCTATGTGGACTTCGGCGGCGACTCGGCAATCGGACTGATCGGGCGCTTTGCCAATCTGCTGATCGTGCACACCTTGTCCAAGTCCCGCGCCCTGGCCGGCTTGCGGGTAGGGTTCGCCGTCGGCCACGCCGATCTGATCGAAGCCCTGGAGCGGGTCAAGAACAGCTTTAACTCCTACCCCTTGGGCCGCATGGCCATTGCCGGCGCGGTGGCCGCCTTGGAAGATCGCGCCCATTTCGAGACCATCCGCCGCAAGATCATGCAGAGCCGCGCGGCGCTCTCGAGCGAACTCGCCGCGCTCGGCTTTGATGTCATTCCCTCGGCGGCGAACTTCATCTTCGCCCGCCACCCGCGCCGCGATGGTGCCGAGTTGGCGGCGGCCCTGCGCGCACGCAGCATCATCGTGCGCCACTTCAAGCTGCCGCGCATCGAGCAGTATCTGCGCATCACCATCGGCACGGATGAGCAGTGCCGGGCACTGATGGCAGCTTTGCAGGAGATCCTGGGATAGGAACGCGTGGCGGAGGAAGACCGCCGGGCCCGCTCATTCTTTCAAGCGCAACTCCGCCGATCGCGCATGGGCCTGCAGCCCTTCGCCGTGCGCAAGCGTCGAGGCGATACGCCCGAGGGTGCGCGCGCCAGCGGCGGAGACATCGATGATGCTGCTGCGTTTCTGAAAGTCGTAGACCCCCAGCGGCGAGGAGAAACGGGCGCTGCGCATGGTCGGCAGCACGTGGTTGGGTCCGGCGCAGTAGTCGCCCAGCGCCTCGGAGGAATAGTGGCCGATGAAGATGGCGCCGGCATGGCGGATGCGGTCGACCAGCGGATGCGGATCGGCTACGCTCAGTTCCAGGTGCTCGGGGGCGATGCGGTTGGCGATGGCGCAGGCTTCGTTCAGATCGCGCGTCTCGATCAGGGCACCGCGGCCTTCGAGCGAGGCGCGGATCACGTCCCGGCGCGGCATCTCCGGCAGCAGCCGCTCGATGCTCGCCGCCACCGCGGCGATGAAGCCAGCATCGGGGGACAGCAGAATCGACTGGGCGAGTTCGTCGTGCTCGGCCTGGGCGAACAGATCCATCGCCACCCAGTCCGGGTTCGAACTGCCATCGGCGATGATCAACACTTCCGAAGGACCGGCGACCATGTCGATGCCGACGACGCCGTATACGCGCCGCTTGGCGGCGGCAACGTAGGCGTTGCCGGGGCCGACGATCTTGTCCACCTGCGGGATAGTCTGCGTGCCGTAGGCCAGGGCGGCCACGGCCTGCGCCCCGCCGATGGTAAACACGCGGTCCACGCCGGTGATCGCCGCCGCCGCCAGCACCAGAGGATTACGCTCGCCGCGCGGCGTGGGCACGACCATGATCAGTTCGCCGACGCCGGCCACCTTGGCAGGAATGGCGTTCATCAGCACCGAGGACGGATAGGCCGCCTTGCCGCCGGGCACGTAGAGCCCGACCCGGTCCAGCGGCGTCACCTTCTGGCCAAGGCGCGTGCCGCGCATCGCTTCGCTGTCCTCGACGTAATCCCAGGAGCCGGCGAGCTGACGCTCGTGATACAGCGCCACCCGGGCCGCGGCCTGCTCCAACGCCGCACGCTGCTCGGCCGGCAGGCTGACGAGCGCCGCGTCCAGGTCCTTCTTCGCCAACTCCAGCTCGACCATGGCTTTGACGTCGAGGTGATCGTAGCGGCGCGTGTATTCGATGACGGCGGGGTCACCAAGCGTCTTCACCGCAGTAAGAATCTCGGCCACGGCCTGTTCGATGCTATCGTCCTGGGCCGCCTCGAAGGCAAGCAGCGAGGCCAGCGAGGCCATGAAATCCGGGGCGCGCGTGCTCAGACGTTTGATGGCAGTCACGAGACGGCTCCGGCAAACGCATCGATGACCGGCTGCAGTTCGGCGCGCTTCATCTTGAGCGCCGCCTGATTGACGATGAGGCGGGAGCTGATCGGCATGATCTCCTCCACCGCGTGCAGGTTGTTGGCCTTGAGCGTGCCGCCGCTGCTCACCAGGTCAACGATCGCATCCGCCAGCCCGACCAGGGGCGCAAGTTCCATTGAGCCGTAGAGCTTTATCAGATCGACATGCACGCCCTTGGCGGCAAAGTGCTCGCGTGCCGTGTGAATGTACTTCGTCGCCACCCGCAGCCGGGCGCCCCGGCGCACGGCTGCGTCGTAATCGAAGCCATCGGGCACCGCGACGCACATGCGGCAGCGGGCGATCTTGAGATCGAGCGGCTGGTACAAACCCGTGCCGCCGTGCTCGAGCAGCACGTCCTTTCCCGCGATGCCCAGGTCGGCCGCACCGTATTGCACATAGGTCGGCGTATCCGATGCGCGCACGATCACCAGCCGAACGTCGTCCCGGTTGGTAGCGATAATGAGCTTGCGCGAAGTCTCCGGGTTATCGCTCGGCACAATGCCCGCCGCCGCCAACAACGGCAACGTCTCGTCGAAAATGCGGCCCTTGGACAGGGCGATGGTGATGCCGCTCACGGCAGAGTGCATGCGAAAAAACTAAATATTACCGCAGAGGGCGCGAAGGACGCAGAGGTGCTCAGAGTATATTCCTCGGTTCAGCCGGCCGCCCCCGCACCTGATGCGACTGGGCACGGGTGAATCTCTGATTCCGTCTGCGTACTCCGCGCCCTCTGCGGTGAGATCAATCACTTCACCCGTCGAATCCGCGCCCCCAACTGCGACAGCTTCTGCTCGATGCGCTCGTAGCCGCGGTCGAGATGGTAGATGCGGTCGATCAGGGTTTCACCGTGGGCCACCAGACCGGCAACGACGAGGCTCGCCGATGCGCGCAGATCCGTCGCCATGACGGTCGCGCCGTTCAGGCGTGGCACGCCTTTCACGACCGCCGTGTTGCCGTCGATCCGGATGTCGGCGCCTAGGCGGATGAGTTCCACGGCATGCATGAAGCGGTTCTCGAAGATCGTCTCCCGGATTACGGCGGTGCCGTCGGCGATGGCGTTGATAGCCATGAACTGTGCCTGCATGTCCGTCGGGAACGCCGGATAGGGAGCCGTGCGCACGCTAACAGCAGTGAGTTTCGTTGGCGCTGACAATCGAATGGCATCACGCTCGGGCACGATGTCGCACCCAGCATCCATGAGCTTGTCCACCACGGCGTCGAGGTAGCTCGCGGACGTGCCTGTGAGTCGAACGGTGCCGCCCGTCGCGGCGACGGCGCAGAGATAGGTTCCCGTCTCGATGCGGTCGGGCATGATGCGGTGCGTCGTCCCAGACAGGCGCTCGACACCGCGGATGCGGATGACATCGGTGCCGGCGCCGGAAATCTGCGCGCCCATGGCGACCAGGCACTGCGCCAGATCCACAACCTCCGGCTCGCGGGCGGCGTTTTCGATGACAGTGTCGCCATCGGCCAGAACCGCGGCCATCATCAAGTTCTCGGTGCCGGTCACGGTCACCATGTCGGTAAACAATCGCGCGCCTTTGAGCCTGCCGCCGGACGGGGCGACGCGCGCCCGGACGTAGCCATGCTCGACACGCGTGTCCGCGCCCATGGCCTGCAGGCCCTTGAGGTGCTGGTCCACGGGCCGGGCGCCGATGGCGCAGCCGCCGGGCAGCGATACCTTTGCTTCGCCGCAGCGCGCAGCAAGGGGGCCGAGAACGAGCACCGACGCGCGCATGGTCTTCACCAGCTCGTAGGGCGCGACGGGGTTGTCGAGGCCGGAGGCATCCAGGGTAATGATGCCGGCACCTCCAGCATCCCGTTCCCGGCTCACCTTGACGCCCATCTGCTGCAGCAGGCGCGCCATCGTCCGCACGTCGTTCAGCTCAGGGACGTTCGTCAGCGTCACCGGCTCCCGCGTGAGCAGACTGGCACAAAGCAACGGCAGCGCCGCGTTCTTGGCGCCCGAGATGGCCACTTCGCCCGCGAGGCGCCGACCGCCTTCGATCAGCAGCTTATCCACGGCTTTCCTGCCATTCCGTTGGCGTCAGCGTGCGCATGGACAGGGCGTGAATCTCTTCGCGCATGCGATCGCCGAGGGATCTGTACACCATCTGGTGCCGCTGCACGCGCGACTTCCCCGCGAATTCCGAACTCACAACGAGCGCTTCGAAGTGATGGCCGTCGCCTGCGACGTCCACGCGCTCGCAGGGCAGGCCCTGCTCGATGTATTGCTTGATGTCCTCGGGGCGAACCATGGTAGTCCTTCTCTCAGGCGCGCAGCTTGTAGCCACGCCTGAGCAGTGTCAGGGCAAACGCGGCCAGCAGCACGAAACAGGCGACGACGACAGTCAGGCTGTGCAAGGGTGGCACGTCGGAAACACCGAAAAAGCCATAGCGAAATCCGTCGATCATGTAGAAAACGGGGTTAAAGTGCGACACATTCTGCCAGAAGGCGGGCAGCGAATGAATGGAGTAAAAGACGCCTGAAAGAAATGTCAAAGGCATGATGATGAAGTTCTGGAAGGCGGCGAGCTGATCGAACTTGTCGGCCCAGATGCCGGCGATCACGCCGAGCGCGCCAAGGATGGCGGCGCCGAGCAGAGCAAATAGGACGATCCAGTGCGGCGCGGCATAGTTCAAATCGACGAACCACACGGTGACCAGCGCAACGCCGCCACCGACGACAAGGCCCCGAGCGACCGCAGCCAGAACGTAGGCGGCGAAAAACTCGCGGTAGGAGAGCGGCGGCAGGAGCACGAAGATGATGTTGCCGGTGACCTTGGACTGGATGAGCGAGGACGAACTGTTGGCGAATGCATTCTGGAGTACCGACATCATCACCAGGCCCGGGACGAGGAATGCCGTGTAGGAAACCGACTCATAGACACGCACATGGGATTCGAGGACATGGGAGAAGATGAGCAGGTACAGCAGGGCGGTCAGCACCGGCGCTGCGACGGTTTGAAAGCTCACCTTCCAGAAACGCAGGAGCTCCTTGTAGAGCAAGGTCACGAATCCGCTCATTTCAGGCTCGCTCCATCACGTGCACGAATGCCTGCTCCAGATCGGGTTTGCCCAGCTCCATGTCCTCGACTGCGGCGCCCGCCTCGCGCAGCCCGCGCAGGATGTCTTCGATGTCCCGGTAGTCGCCCAGTTCGAGCTCGTATTGCTCGCCTTCGCGGATGCGCACGCGCGGCAGCAGTGCTGGGGGCAACACCGCACCCGGCGCCAGCCTGAGCCTGAGATTGTGCGCGGAAACGCGCCGCAGCAGGTTCGTGGTTGTGTCAAGAGCGACGATCCGGCCCTGCTTGAGCATGGCTATCCGCCCGCACAGGCTCTCCGCCTCTTCAAGATAGTGGGTAGTCAGGACGATGGTATGGCCGTCGCGATTCAGCCGGCGCACGAACTGCCACAGTCCCTGGCGCAACTCCACATCGACACCGGCCGTCGGCTCGTCGAGCACTATCACCGGCGGCCGATGGACCAAAGCCTGAGCCACTAACACGCGCCGCTTCATTCCGCCGGAGAGCGTGCGCATGTTGGCATTAGCCTTGGCCGCGAGGTCGAGGTTGGCGAGGATTTCGTCGATCCATTCGTCATTACTGCGGATGCCGAAATACCCGGATTGAATCCGAAGCGTCTCGCGCACTGTAAAGAACGGGTCGAACACGAGCTCCTGCGGCACGACGCCGAGCAGGCGCCGCGCGGCACGATACTGTGCCTGAACGTCGTAGCCCATGATCTGAAGCGTGCCGCTGTTCGGTCTAACCAGACCGGCGAGCGCGCTGATGAGCGTTGTCTTGCCGGCACCGTTCGGTCCGAGGAGGCCGAAGAACTCGCCCTGTGCCACCTCGAGGTCGACGCCGCTGAGGGCGAGAACCGAGCCGTAGCGTTTGGTCACCTGCTGAGCACGAATCGCCGGGGTCGTCATGACGGGAAATGTTACGGCATTACGCGCGCCCACGGGTCACGGCGCAGCGGCGGACGACCAACCGCTACACCGGCAAGAGGTCGGATACGCCGTAGAGCGTTGCCAGACTGACGAGGCTCTGGGGAGGATTGGCGATGCGTATCGTACCGCCGGCCTGGGTGGCGGCACGCTGCCAGCCGAAGATCACCGCCAGCCCGGACGAGTCCACTTCGCTCACCGCCGACAGATCGAAGACGGTTTCGCCGCTGCGCAGCTGACTGGAACCGGACTCGAGCAAGCTGCGAGCGGCATCGAGCGTCAAGGCGCCGGAAACCTCGAGGCGATCCCCGGCGTCGCGAATCATTTCTTTTCGCTTCGAGCCACGGCGCTTTCCAGGCCGCTGTTTTTGGTCTGCAGGGACTTGATCAACCCGTCAATGCCGTTCTTCCTGACTTCGGCGGCGAAAGAGTCGCGGTAATTGGTGACAAGGCTGACGCCGCCGACGACGACATCATATACCTTCCAGCCGTTCGCGCCCTTCTCCAGGGAATAGTCTATGGAAACCGGCTCGCTGCCAGGCTGGATGACCTGTGTCCTGACGGTCACGTCGGTATCAGCCGGCTGCATGCGAAACGGCTTGTACGAGACCGTCTGGTTCTTGTAGGCCGTCAGGGCATTGGAATAGGTGCGCACCAGCAGCGTGCGGAACTCATCCGTCAACGCCTTTTGCTGGTCGGGGCTCGCCTGGCGCCAGTCGCGCCCGACGGCGAGCGCAGTCATGCGCGAGAAGTTGAAATGAGGCAGGACCTTCGTTTCGACCAACTCGACGGCGCGCTTCTGGCTGCCGCTCTGAATGTCTTTGTCCTGGCGCAGAATCGTGAGCACCTCGCTGGTCACGCTCCTCACCAGGACGTCGGGCATCATATCCTGCGCACCGGCGACAGGCCCCAAAAACTGGCACGCGACGGCAATCAGCATGGAAAAGAAGTTCTTCATATTCGTTTCTCTCCGGTTGGGGTGTCGCAACCGCCCTACTCGGTGCGCGTTTCGCCGCCGCCCCGGTGTTCGGAATAGGCGACCGTCACGGCGGGCGCGGCCGAAATGGGCAGATCACCTCCGTGGCTGCCGGCACTGGCACCGACGCCTTCGACGCTGTCGGTGGCGAGAAGTTCATCGCTGCTGACGAGCACCAGTTCCGTTGCCGCGATGACCGGGTCGAGCAACAACCCTGCGGTACGCTCGTCTGATTCCATCATAGAATTGTCATCCTTGATGCGTGGCGGGTTGCCATCGTAGATGAGACTGCGACGACGCTGCAGGTAAGCATCACGGATATAGGTGTACTTATCCAGCGCCGCCTCTTCGATGACCTTGTCGGCCGGCAACAGCTGAGCGCGCGTGCTGATGATGCGTGCCGCATAGAGGATGTTGCGCGTCGGCACGTCGTCGATGGCGTAATACACCGGATCGGCGTAGCCATCGACCACGAGGCCAGCCGTGTCGCGCAGTGTGCGCGGCCCGAAGAAAGGCAGGACCACGTACGGCCCGTCGCCGACGCCCCAGCGCCCGAGCGTCTGTCCAAAATCCTCCTCGTGCTTCTCCAAGCCCAGTTCGGACGCGACGTCAAAGAATCCGAGGATGCCGACCGTGCTGTTGACCACCAGGCGACCGATGTCCGAGACCGCATCGCCCGGCTTGCCCTGAAGGAGATTGTTGACCGCGATGAACAGGTCGCCGACGTTTGAGAAGAAATTGGATACGCCGGTGCGCGCCGGCAGGGGCACGGCAGCCTCGTAGCCCTGGGCGACGGGTTTGATGACTACTTTGTCGAGCCCTTCATTGAACGCGAAGACGGCGCGGTTGACGCCTTCCATGGGATCCTTCGGGTTGCCGCTGGTGGCGCAGCCACCAAGCACGCCGACTGCGGCAGCGAGCGCCAACGCTCGTTTGAAAATCAGGGTATTCACGTCCGAGTCCTTTCTTCTTCTCCCGCCCTCGCCAGGCTGTCGCAGCACGCGCGCTAGGCGCGCTTTCGCAATTGCCTGCTAGTGGATTATTTCTTTTCTTCGCCTTCCGCCGCCTTGCTGAACAGGAACTGGCTGATCAGCTTTTCAAGCACAACGGCCGACTGGGTTTTCTTGATTACGTCCCCGTTCTTTAAAACTTCAGGATCGCCGCCCGCCTCGAATCCGATATATTGTTCGCCGAGCAGGCCGGACGTCAGGATGGTCGCGAACGTGTCCCGTGGAAACTTGTAGCGGCCGTCGACCTGCATCGACACCACCGCCTCGTACGTGGTCGAATCAAACTCGATGCCCGCCACACGCCCGACGACTACGCCGGCGCTCTTGACCGGGGCGCGTGCTTTCAGCCCGCCGATGTTATCAAATTTGGCCTTCACCATGTAGGTATCGGCCAGATTGGAGGTCGTCAGGTTGCCGACTTTCATCGCCAGGAACACCAGGGACACAAGCCCGATGGCGACGAAAAAACCGACCCACAAATCCAGCACTGTGCGATTCATCAAGCACCTCGGAACATGAACGCCGTAAGAATGAAATCCGCGGCAAGGATGCAAAGGGAGGAGGTCACGACGGTACGCGTCGTCGCGGCGGATACGCCTTCCGCGGTCGGCACCGAATCGTAGCCCTCGAAGACGGCGATCAGCGAGACCAGCACGCCAAAGACGCAGCTTTTGATGACGCCGTTTACGATGTCGTATCGAAAATCCACCGAGCCTTGCATCTGCGACCAGAACTGCCCCGGATCGACTCCGATCAATATCACCGTCACGAAGTATCCGCCGAAGATGCCCAGCGCCGAGAACAGCGCGGCGAGCAGTGGCATCGATATGACGCCGGCCCAAAAGCGGGGACCGACCACGCGGGCAATTGGATTGACCGCCATCATCTCCATCGCTACCAGCTGTTCTGTCGCCTTCATCAGGCCGATCTCGGCCGTTACTGCGGAGCCGGCGCGGCTGGCAAACAACAGACCGGCGACGACCGGCCCCAGCTCCCGCACCAGGGACAAGGCGACCAGCACACCGACCGCATCGGAAGAGCCATAGCGTTGCAGGGTGTCGTAGCCCTGCAATCCGAGTACCATGCCGACGAACAGCCCGGAGACCAGGATGATGATCAGCGACAGCACGCCGACGAAATAGATCTCGCGAATCGTCAGAAAGATGCGGCGGAAGCTCGTGCCGGAGTAGAGCAGCACCAGCGTGAAAAACCGGGCGGCGGAGCCTAGACGCCAGATGCGGTCGTTCACGCGGCGCCCCAGGCCCCGGATCGCCGTGATGGGACGGTCAAGCATGGCCCGCTCCCAGTACCTGCTCGCGGTAGGGAGTGGCGGGATAGTGAAAAGGCACCGGCCCGTCCGCCTCGGCCCAGACGAACTGATGCACCCACGGGTCTTTCGATGCGCGGATCTGCGCCGGGGTGCCCTCGGCGACGATCTTGCCTTCCGAGACGAAGTAGATGTAATCGACGATCAGCAGCGATTCCTGGATGTCGTGGGTGACGACGATCGAGCTGGCGCCGAGGGCATCGTTGAGCTTGCGGATGAGCTGCCCGACGACGCCCAGCGAGATCGGATCGAGCCCTGCGAACGGCTCGTCGTACATGATCAGCATCGGGTCCAGCGCGATCGCCCGCGCCAGCGCCACGCGCCGCGCCATGCCGCCGGACAACTCGGATGGCATCAGATTGTGGGCACCCCGCAGGCCGACTGCATTCAACTTCATCAACACCAGGTCGTGGATCAATTCCTCGGGCAGGTCGGTGTGTTCCCGAATCTGGAACGCCACGTTGTCGAACACCGACATGTCGGTAAACAGCGCGCCGAACTGGAACAGCATACCCATGCGCCGGCGCAGCTCATACAACTCGTCCCGGCTCAGATCATGCACGGTGCGCCCAGCGACCCGCACCTCGCCGCTCGTGGGTTTGATCTGCCCGCCGATCAGACGCAGGGTCGTAGTCTTGCCGCAGCCACTGCCGCCCATGATGGCGACGACTTTGCCGCGCGGGATCGTCATGGTGATCCCGGTCAGGACGAGCCGGCGGGGATCGTAGCCATAGCTCACGTCATAGATTTCGACGAGATTCTCGCCCGACACGCGCAAACCCTTTGTATGGATTCAAAAAACGGCAGATTTTAGCACACCGGGGGTGGCACCCTGGCGAGTCGATGCGGGCGCGCGCAAAGCGGCCTTGATGGCGGGCGCGACGGGCCAGGTCCGGTCCCGCAGCGTAACCACCGCGACATGAATACGGCATCAACTTTCCCACGCCGTTGCCGTTAAGTTGTCCGCCTCGCGTGCCGAAAATATCTTGGTTGGCCATTTTGCGGCAACCCCACCGTCTGCACATTTTGTGAGCCGAATCATGCAGTTGACTTGCGATGTCCGCCCGCCGCGTCCGGGCCGGTTAGCCGCCGCGGCAACGGCGCCCGCCGCGGGCCTTACGCGCCGCGCGATAGTCGCGATCCCGGTCTTGCTTGCGCTAACAGCAGGTTGCACCACGGTGCCCGCTCCCAAGCCGTCCGGCGGGCACGTAATGGCGGACAGCGCCGAGGCTGCGGGCGCCCCGCGCATTCCCAGGCCCGTGCTGCAGAGTCCCACCCTTCCGCCGCCTCGCCCGGCGATAAAGGCGGAGTCCTACAGCGTCGTGGTGAACAACGTGCGCGTACAGGACCTTTTGTTTGCGCTTGCCCGCGATGCCAAGGTCAACGTGGACATCCACCCGGGCATCTCGGGCACGGTGACGCTGAACGCAATCGACCAGACGCTGCCACAGATACTCTCCCGTGTCGCCAAGCAGGTGGACATGCGCTTCGAGCTCGACGGCCCAAATCTCGTCGTCATGCCCGACTCACCGTTCCTGCGCACGTACAAGGTGGACTACGTAAACATGTCGCGCGACGTCAGCGGCGCGGTGGCAATCAATACCCAGATCACGTCCGCCGGTTCCGGGCCTGCCGGTGCCGCCACAGGCGGGGCAGTCGGCGCCAGCAACAGCTCGACGACCGAGGTGAAGAACACCGCGCGCAACCGCTTCTGGGAGTCACTGGAGAAGAACATCAAAGACATCCTTCGGGAGACAGACAAGATCCTGCCCGAAGGATCGAGTGAGACGACCGTCGAACGGGCCGACTCCCAAAGCACCACCGGAACAGGCGTGCCGCCCGCGCCATCGGGCACGCGCGGGGGCGCCACGGCGCCGTCCATTGCCGCCAGCCCGAATGCCGCCGTCCTGCACAACACCGGCACGACCGTGGTCAAACGCACCACGTTTCGCGAAGCCGCCTCGGTGATCATGAACCCGGAAACCGGCGTCGTCGTCGTGCGTGCCACTTCGCGCCAGCATGAAAAGGTTCAGGAGTTCCTCGACCAGGTGGCGGCAAGCGCCAGGCGCCAAGTGCTGATCGAGACGACGATCGTCGAGGTCGCGCTCAACAATAACCACCAGCAGGGCATCAACTGGTCCGCGCTGCCGCTCGGCGGCAAGGGTTTTTCCCTCTCCCAGGCGCCCTCCGCCGGCGGCATTCCGTCGGGTGTCGGCCAGAGCCTGCTCGTGCTTTCCTACAACAACCCGACGTCGCGCGTCGGCAATCTGGCGGCGACGATCTCCCTGCTCGATGCCTTCGGCACGGTGAAGGTGCTGTCCAGTCCCAAGCTGTCCGTGCTCAACAACCAGACGGCGCTGCTCAAGGTGGTGGACAACATTGTCTACTTCCACGTCCAGGCCAACACCACGACGTCGGCAACCGGGCCGTCACAGACAACGGTGACAACGACACCGCACTCGGTGTCTGTCGGCCTAGTCATGAGCGTGACACCGCAGATCTCCGACGCCGACACCGTGCTGCTCAATGTGCGCCCCACCATCTCGCGCGTGACCGGGGTCAAACGCGATCCGAATCCGAACATCCCCGCCACGATCCCGAACGAGGTGCCGGAGATTCAGACGCGGGAGATGGAGTCGGTGCTACGCGTGCAAAACGGCGACATCGCCGTCATGGGCGGACTGATGGAAGACCGCATCAACTACCGCGACGATGCGGTGCCGGGACTGTCGAAGCTGCCCGGCATCGGCGGCTTCTTCACCCACCGCAACGATACGAACTCAAAGACCGAACTGGTGATCTTCCTGCGCCCGGTGATCGTGCGCGATGCCAGCCTGAGCGGCGACTACCGCAGTTTGCGCGACCACCTGCCGGGCAAGGACTTCTTCGAACATAACCGCGGGCCGCAGCGGCAGGAACTCAGCCTCGGCGGAGACAAATGATGAGCCTGCTGGAGGACGTGCTGAAAAGAACGGAGCCCAGGCGCCGCCGCATCGAACCAGGCACGGTAACAGGCGAAGAAGCGCCGCGGAGCATCGAGCCCGGCGCCGCGACCTTGGAGGGCACGCCGTTGCCGCAGCCCCGCAGTCGCGACGTCGTTTCGGGTATTGATCAACTGGCGCGACTGGCCAACGGCAGCCCGCCCGGCGTTACCGCACCTGGGGCAGGCGGCGCGCAGGCCATGTCCGGAGTTGCAGCAGGCAAGAGCGCGGTGGCACTGGGCCATGATGACCGCACGCTGATGTTTCGCTACTTCGCACTTGGCGCGGCGTCCGCGATCGCCATTGTCGGCGCCGCCGTCTATGTCTGGTTGCAAGCCCAACAGTCCGCAGGCAACATCGCGCCCGGACTGGCGCTGCAGCCGGCGCTTGACGCGGCCCGACCTTCCCCCGACGTACTGGCCGCACTGCCGTCGGCGCCGGTCGTTTCTGCCGCCGCGTCACCCCGATCGCAGCCACCCCAGGCAGCTGGCGCCGCAGCCAGCCGACCCGCGGCCGCCACCAAACCCGCGATTGCCGCCACGCAAGAGGAAAGCAGCAGGCGCGACAAACCGTCCTCGCCGCAGCCGAGTAGCGCCGAGTCCCTGAGCGCCCGGCTAAGCACCGAGGCGCCGGCGAACGCTACCGAGGCTGTACCGCCGGTGCGCGGCGGCGCCATGCCGGCCCGCGTCAATCCGAGCGTCATGGCCGCGTACCTAGCCTTTCAGGGCGGCGATCTGGCCGCTGCGCGCAGCGCCTACGAGCGGGTGCTGACGAGCGAACCGCGCAACAGCGACGCGCTACATGGCCTGGCTGCGGTCGCCCTGCGCGAAGGCCGCACCGACAGTGCCGAGGACTACTATCTGCGCGCGCTTGAAGCTGACCCGAAGGACAATCTGGCGCAGGCAGGTCTGCTCGACCTGAAAGGCACCGCGGATTCCGAGCACTCCGAGAGCCGGTTCAAGTCGCTGCTCGCCAGCCAGCCTGACTCACCATTTCTCAATTTCAGCCTCGGCAACTACTATGCGCGCCATGGCCGCTGGGCCGAGGCCCAGCAAGCGTACTTCCGCGCCTGGGTGGGCGATTCCGCCAACCCGGACTATCTGTTCAATCTCGCGGTCAGCCTCGACCAGCTCCGGCAGGCGAACCTGGCGCTGCAGTATTACGAAAAGGCCTTGGCCGCCACAGACGCCCGCGCAGGCAGCTTCGACCGGGAGCACGTCGCAGCGCGGATCGACGAGTTGCGGCGATGACACACCGCGAGGCCCGCCGAAGTTCAGGCCGATGAACGCACGCACGCCAATCCGCCGCCCCCTCGGCCAGATCCTCATCGGCCAAGGCGTCATTTCCGAGGACCAGCTGCGCATTGCCCTACTCGAGCAGCTGAAGTCGAATCAGCCGGTCGGCCGCATTCTCGTCTCGCTCGGCTTCCTCTCCGAGGCAACCCTGCGCGAAGCGCTGGGCGAGAGCCTGGGCAAGACGAGCGTCGATCTGTCGCGCGCGACCGTCGATCCGGCGGCGCTCAGACTGGTGCCGCGCGATATCGCCAAGCGCCACGCGCTGCTGCCCCTGGACTACAGCCTAGATCCGCACCGGCTGACAGTAGCGCTGGCGGACGTCAACGACGTCGTCGCTCTCGACCGCCTGCGCGCGCTGGTTCATGACGAAGTCGCGATCGAAACCCTTATCGCCGGTGAGTCGGAGATCGCCCGCGCCATCGACCAGTATTACGGTCACGAGCTGTCGATCGACGGCATCCTGCACGAAATAGAAACCGGAGAGATCGACTATCGCAGCCTCGCCGTCGCCGGCAGCGACGAGTACAGCCAGCCGGTCGTGCGCCTCATCGATGCGCTGCTCACCGATGCCGTCAAGCGCGAGGCCTCCGACATCCACTTCGAGCCGGAACACAACTTTCTGCGCATCCGCTACCGCATCGACGGAATCCTGCGCCAGATCCGCGCTCTGCACAAGACCTACTGGCCGGCGATGGCGGTGCGGATCAAGGTGATGAGCGGGCTGAACATCGCCGAAACGCGGGCGCCGCAGGACGGGCGCATTTCGCTCAACATCAGCGGACGCGCCATTGACTTTCGCGTCTCGGTGCAACCGACGATCCACGGCGAGAACCTGGTCCTGCGGGTGCTCGACCGCCAGAGGGGCCTCGTCCCGCTGGAGCAACTCGGTCTGGACCAAACCCAGCTCGATCTGCTCAAGCTCATGATCGCGCGTCCCGAGGGGATGATCCTGGTCACCGGGCCCACCGGCAGCGGCAAGACAACGACGCTCTATTCCATCCTCAATCACATTAACTCCGAGGGCATCAACATCATGACCCTCGAGGACCCGGTCGAATATCCGCTGGCGATGATTCGCCAGACCTCGGTCGCGGAAGCCTCCAAGCTCGACTTCGCCGATGGCGTGCGCTCGATGATGCGCCAAGACCCGGACGTGATACTCGTGGGCGAGATCCGCGACACCGACACCGCGGCCATGGCTTTCCGCGCGGCCATGACCGGCCACCAGGTGTTCGCCACGCTGCACACCAACTCGGCGCTGGGCATCGTGCCGCGCCTGCACGACATCGGCATGCTGCCGGACATCATGGCCGGGAATATCATCGGCGTCATCGCCCAACGGCTGGTGCGCCGGCTCTGCCCGCACTGCCGTCAGCCGCGCCCGGTCGGATCCGCGGAACTGCGCCTGTTCGGTCTGACGGGTGCGCGCACCGCGCCGGTGCTCTACCGACCGGTAGGCTGCCCGCGCTGCGAGTTCCAGGGCTATCGCGGCCGGGCGGCGATCATGGAGCTGCTGCGCATGGATGCCGACCTGGACGAACTTATGGCACGACGGGCAACCATGCGCGAGATGAAGAACGCCGCCAGATCCCGCGGGTTCCGCTCGCTCGCCGAAGACGGTTTGCGACGCGTGCTGGACGGCTCGACATCCATAGAGGAACTGGCCCGGGTCGTCGACCTCACCGACAGAATGGCCTGAAGCAATGCCACTGTATTCCTACAAGGCGATGGATATCCGCGGCCGCACGGTAGCGGGTGAAATGAACGCCATCAACGCGGTGGACCTGGAGACGCGCCTGAAGCGCATGAATCTGGACTTCATCAACGGCGCGCCGCTCGCCCACGGCGGCTGGTTCAAAGGCGCGCCGGCGTCGCGCCGCGAGTTGATCAACTTCTTCTTTCACCTGGAGCAACTCACCCGCGCCGGCGTGCCGATACATGATGCGCTGACCGACCTGCGCGACAGCATCGACCAGACCCGCTTCCGAGAAGTCGTCGCCGGCGTGATCGAAAGCATTGAAGGTGGTCGGCCCCTGTCCCAGGCAATGATGGAACACCCGGGCGTGTTCAACGCCGTGCTGTGCAACCTCGTGCGTTCCGGCGAACACACCGGAAAACTTCCTGACGTCCTGAGAAGCATCAACGAGTCCCTGAAATGGGAGGACGAGCTGGCGTCCTATGCCAAGCGCCTGATCGCTTATCCGGCGATCGTCGCCATCGTTGTCCTCGGTGTGACGCTGTTCCTGATGCTGTACGTCGTGCCGCAGATGAGCACCTTTATCAGGAGCATGGGGCAGACGCTTCCCGCACACACGCGGCTGCTCATCGCCGTGTCCGACGCGCTGGTGCACTACTGGTTCGTCATCCTCGCTGCGCCGATCGCCGCCGCGCTCGCGCTGCGCCACTTGGCGCGCACCCGCTCGGAATGGCGCTACCGCCTGGACGGCATCAAGCTGCGCCTGCCCCTGTTCGGACCCATTCTGCGCAAGATCATCCTGTCCCGGTTCGCATCGGTCTTCGCCATGATGTACGCCTCGGGCATTGCAATTATCGAGGTGGTACGGACGACGCAGGACATCGTCGGCAACAGCGTTATACGCGACGGTCTCGGGCGCGTGGGCGATTCCATCTCCGAAGGCAAGGCGGTGACGATTGCCTTTCAGGAAGTCGGCCTGTTTCCGCCGCTCGTGATCAGAATGCTGCGCGTCGGCGAAACCACGGGTGCCCTGGACGCGGCGCTGCTCAATGTCAGTTACTTCTACAACCGCGACGTCAAGGAGTCGATTGCGAAGGTCCAGGCGATCGTGGAGCCAGCGCTGACCGTCGTCCTGGGTTTGCTTCTGCTTTGGGTGATGCTGTCGGTGCTGGGGCCGATATACGACGTCATCACGCGCCTGAAGACCTGATTGCTACCGCCCCAATATGCCGCAGCGCCGACTACTCTACGTGGATGCCAACCGGGTTGCCGCCTACGCTTGGCAGGGCGGACAACTTCGCCCGGAGGGATGCTTTGATGCTGCCGCCGGCGGGACGGAGGCATTCGCCGACTATCTGCGGCGATACCCGCGCAGCCAGTTTTTTGTGATGGCCGACGTGGCGGAGGAAGGTTTCCACTGCGACGCGGTGCCCTTTGTACGAGGCAAGGACCGCAAGGCACTGTTCGAACGCAGGCTCGCGCAGTACTTTTACGGCTCGCGCCTGGCGGCCGCGATGCCACAGGGACGCGAGCAAACAGGGCGGCGCGACGAGCGGGTTCTGTTTGCGGCACTGACACGCCCGGAGATGTTCGAACCCTGGCTTGCTTGCCTGCGCAACGCTCAAACCCGCGTGGCGGGTCTCTACTCGTTACCCGTCGTCAGCGCCGCTCTCGTGCGCAAGCTCGCTCGCGGGCTCGATCGCTGCCTGCTGGTCAGTCTCGATCGTGCCGGGTTGCGCCAAAGTTATTTCGAGCAGGAAAACCTGCGGTTCAGTCGGCTGAGTCCGCTTCAGGGGCTCGGCGTGCGGGAGACGGCATTGCTCAGCGCCGTCGAGTCCGCGAAGACCTACCAGTACCTCGTGGGACAACGCCTGATCCCGCGGGGCACGACCATACCGGTGCTCGTGTTGGCACCGGCCGCGCACCATGATGCGCTCGCCGCAGCGTGTCCGAATACCGAGGAGCTGCGCTTCGAGTTGATCGACCTTCACGCCGCCGCTCGCGCCTGCGGGGTCAAAATCGCCTCGTCGCAGCCATCCGGCGACGAACTGTTCCTGCAATTGCTCATGCGCGACCCGCCGCGAGTGCAGTTTGCCGGCGCGGCGGAGCGACGCTACTACCGCCTCTGGGAAACCCGGTTTGCCGTCGTCGGAAGCGCGGCCGTCGTGCTGCTGGCATGTCTTCTATTCGCAGCGGGACAGGCCTACGAACTCATCGGCCTGCGAGGCGAAACGGCCAAGGCTCAGGCACAGACGGACGCCGATGCCCAGCGCCACCGGGCCATGATCCAGGCACTGCCGGCGACGCCGGCCAGTCTCGACACCCTGCGTGCGGTGCTCGCGCGCTACGAGTCGCTGGAAAAGCGTTCAGCGCCCATGGACGTGCTGCTGCGGCGCGTCGCCGCGGCCATGGACCAGTCACCGGCGGTCGAGATCGAGCGTATCGATTGGTTGCTGACGAGCCAGGCCGAAGGCGGTCTGGCGGCGGCGTCGGCGCCCGCGGGCACGGGCGACGAACACAAAGACATGTATAGCGTAGCGGTCGTCAATGCCGTGCTGCCGGCGCCGTCGGGCGATCCACGCGCCGCCCTCGACATCATCAACGCTTTCGTCGCCGCGCTGCGGCGAGACCCGACGCTGCAAGTCACCGTGCTACGCCTGCCCTTCGATTCCGAGCCGGGGAAATTCCTGCGGGGAGGAAGCAACACCGCGACGGGCCGGGACGAGGCACGTTTCACCCTGCGCGTGAGTCACAAGGAATGAGCGCCCGGCAATGGTGAAGGACGATATCAGGCACATCCGATGGAGCGTGTGCGCGGCGGCGTGCATGGTACTCGCCGGGGCCGGCGCCGTCCTGGCCAGCCGTGACATGCTTGAGGCCGAGCGGCAGGCTCACCGGCAGGCGCTCGCGCAGCAGGCCGATATCCACGCCCGGCTCGCGCGCACCGCCGAGGATGCACGCTACGCCCAAACCCACGCCGAGCGCTTCACTGCGCTGGTCGAACACGGAACCATCGGCGGCGAACGGCGACTGGAGTGGCTCGAGCAGATGCGTCAAATCAAGGCGGCGCGCAAGCTTTACGACCTGCAATTCGAGATCGCGCCCCAGCAAGCCATCGACCCCGACCTGCTACCGCGATCCGACGGCGACTACGAATTCCGATCCAGCGCGATGCGCTTACAAATGCAACTGCTGCACGAAGGGGATCTGCTCGGCTTCATCGGCGATTTGCGTGGTAGTGCCCACGGCTTCCTGCGTCCGCGCAACTGCGTCATCGAGCGTCTCGCATTCCCGGGTGGCGAGACGCCGGCCAACGTTGCGGCAATTGGGCCTCGGCTCAAAGCCGATTGCGTCATCGACTGGATCACGATCCAGCAGCGTAGACCGGCGAGCGCCGCGGGATGACGACGACCATGTGCATGCGCCGCCTGTCTGCCATCGTCCTTTTGTGCCTGCTGAACGCCGTTCCAGCGGTGGCACAGGAGCATTCTCCAGACATGCTTGGTCGGTTGTTCTTCTCGCCCCAGGCCCGCGCCGCGCTGGAGCGCCAGAGGCAGCTCAATACCGGGGGACACAACGCGGTTCAAGGTGAGATCCTGACCGTCGATGGCGTCGTGCGGCGCAGCGCCGGCGCAGGCACGATCTGGATCAACGGCATGGCGCTGCACGACGGTGGCAATGCGGGCGTTGTGGCAAGGCATAGCAAGGACGATCCATCGCGAACAACCCTGCGCGTCGCGGACGACGCCCAGGTGAGTCTCCGGGTCGGCGAATCCATCGACCGATCCACGGGCGAGCGGCGGGACAGTCTGGGTGGCGGGCGAATTTCCGTCAATCGAAGCGCGGTCGGCTCCCGGCCCTCCCGGCCATGACGGCAGCTTCGCGCGCTCCCCACCGTGTCGGCAGGCAGCGCGGTTATGCTCTGATTCTGCTCCTCGCCGTACTGGGGATCGGCGTGCTGGTGTTGGCGGCAAGTGCAACCGGCCGGACGCGCAGCGGCGCCGACCGGGACGCAGCATCCGCTGCGGCACTCCAGCACGCCAAGCAGGCGCTGCTCGGGTATGCCATTGGCTATCGCGATAGTCATCCGGGAGAGGTTTTCGGCTACCTGCCGCTGCCGGACTTGGGCAGCAGCAGGAATCCTCTGGTGCCCTACGAAGGCGTCGCAGCAGGCAACTTCGCCGGCAATCAGAAGAACCTCTCCGCAATCGGCCGCTTGCCGTGGCGCACACTCGGCGTGCCACCCATTCGTGACGGTCACGGCGAATGCCTGTGGTATGCGGTATCCGGTTCCCATCAGAACGTCCAGAAGACGGATACCATGAACTGGGATACCATCGGCCACTTCGAGGTGTTCGTCTCAGACGGCAAGCCGGGCGGGGTACGCAGCCTGACCGGCAGCGACGAACATCAGCGGCCGGTCGCGGTCATATTCTCACCCGGCCCGCCTATCGTCGGGCAGAATCGCCAGACGTCGAGCACCGACGATGTATCGGAGTGCGGCGGCAACTACGACGCCCGCAACTACCTTGACCCGGCCAACGCGACGGCGCAGCTCAACAATATCGTCAACCACTTCCCGGGGGCGCCGAACAACGCAACGGCGAATGTCTCGGTCCTGGCGAGTCCCAAGGCGCTGATCGGCGCACCCGTGCGGGACGGCGCGGCGGGGATGCTAGTGGGGGACAGTGCAATTGTCATTGCGTCGCAGGACATTTTCGGCGCGGTAAAGCGCCGCGCGGACTTCGCTGCGGGAATCAACGCCCTCCTGGCAGACATCGCCAACTGCATCGCAGTAAAAGGGCTCCCTGCCCCCGACACACCGCAGACGGTTGGTGCGAAGCTCCTCGGCGGCGTGCCGGCGTCCGTCGTCGGTGACCTATCGACGCCGGGATCCGCATGCCCCGCTACGCTCGGCGCCGCGGATCGCTTTCTGCGGAATTGGCGCGATCAGTTCCGCTACGCGGTGTGCAGCCCTCTCACCCAGTGCATGACGGTCAACGGCAGCGCCTGCGCCGGTGTCATCCTCTTCACCGGGGAGCGTCTGGGCGACCAACGCCGCGCGAGCACGAGCGACCGGGTGAACCCCGCCAACTACCTCGAAGGGAAGAACCTTGCCGCCTACGTGCAGCCTCTGCCGCCGCCCTACGAGTTCGCCGGTGCGCCCGCATTCAGCGCACCGAACGACGCGGCGATGCCCGCCTCGCAGGATGTCGCCCATTGCCTCAACACGGCGGTATCACCGCCGCAATAGGACAAACGCCGTGACACGCACCCGCGTTTCTCGCTGTCGCGCCTGCGCCGGATTCACTTTGACCGAGCTGGCATTGTCCCTGCTTATCGTCGCCATCTTGCTTGCGGGTATGCTGGTACCCCTCTCGACCCAGATCGACCTTCGCAACCAGACGCAGACGCAACAGACACTCACGGACATCCGCGAAGCGTTGCTCGGTTTCGCGGTCGCCAACGGTCGTCTGCCCTGCCCGGCCTCCGCAACCAGCAACGGCATCGAATCCCCTTCCGGCGGCGGCAACTGCACCAACCCCTACGACGGCCTTCTGCCCGCGGCGACTCTGGGCATCACGCCGGTTGACAACCAGGGCTACGCGCTGGACGCATGGCAGCAGCGCCTACGCTATGCCGTGACCGTCGCCAACGGCAACGCGTTCACCACCACCAACGGCATGAAGACTGTGACCCTCGCGGCGCTATCGCCGAACCTGAAGATTTGTTCGAGCGCAGCCGGCATGAACAATGCGGGGACAGCTGCGGTAACCTGCGCCGCAGCGTCGACACTGTCGAACAGTTCGGTCGCCGTGGTCTATTCGCTTGGCCGCAGCGGTGTAGTTGGCGGCTCCGGCGCCGACGAGCGCCACAACCCGAATCCAAACACTGTCGTTGCCGCCGATCCAGCATTCGTGAGCCATGAGCCGACGGCTGCAAATGCCCCGCAAGGTGAGTTCGATGACGTCGTCACGTGGCTGTCACCGAACGTCCTTTACAGCCGCTTGATCGCCGCAGGTCAACTGCCGTGACCCCGCGCCCGGGGTCGGCCGGCTCAGCCTGATGGGTGAATGGGCCTAAGCCGGGATTAAACCCAATGATCCGCCAAGTGTTGTTGACCCCCGACACCCTTCTTGCCACACTGCATTCAAGCCTGTCGGCGCCGGCAGGCGTCATGCCTCGGGTATATGCAGGAGAGTTTGATGGCCGGACTATCACCCGGGTTCCTTGAAAGATTGCGGAACGCCGGGATCGACCCGCAAGACAGCGACGAGCTGCGACTGAACAAGTCGCTGCTCATGTTCGCGACTGGCCTCGTCAGTCTTGCCTCGATGCTCTGGCTCGCCATCTACTGGAGCCTGGGGCCGAAACTGTCCGCAACGCTGCCCTTCGCGTTCCAGATTCTGCTTGCCACGAATCTTGCCGTCTATCTGAAGACCGGGAATTTCGCATTCTTCCGCGTCAGCCAGCTCGGTCTGTTTTTGTTCTTCCCGTTCGTCGTGCAGTGGAGCATCGGCAACGTCATAACCGCCAGCGGCATCGTGCTTTGGGGGCTATTGGCGCCAATCGGGTCCATTCTGTTTCTCGGCGTGCGCGAGTCGATCGCGTGGTTCTTTGCCTATGTGTTTCTGGTTGTACTTTCCGGTTTTTTCGACTACTACCTGGCAGACGTCGGCAGCAGCCTGAACAAGCAGATCCCTGTGCGTACTAGCATAGTGTTCTTCGCCTTGAACTTCGTTGCCGTGTCGACGATTGTCTATCTCCTGCTTAGGTTTTCCGCCCAGGAGAAGGACAAGACGCAGTCACGGTTGAAGGAAGCGCATCGGCTGCTCCAGGATGAACAAGAACGTTCGGAGCGGCTGCTTCTAAACGTTCTGCCCGCCCCGGTAGCCGAGCGTCTCAAGCGCAGCAATCAACCAATCGCCGACGGCTTTGCCGATGCCACGGTAATGTTTGCCGACATCGTCAATTTCACCCAGGTTGCGGCGGGCATGACCCCGACCCAGGTGTTTGCAATGCTCAACCGCATCTTTTCTTCGTTCGACGAGCTGGCTGAAAAGTTCGGTCTCGAGAAGATCAAGACCATCGGTGATGCCTACATGGTCGCGGGCGGCCTCAACAACGAGCGCCCCGACTACTGCGACGCGGTCGCCGAAATGGCGGTTGCCATGCGCGAGCTGCTTCGCAATGACACGTCGGTGAATTCCGCGCGCCTGGAGATCCGCATCGGCATCAGCACAGGACCGGTCGTAGCGGGCGTCGTCGGGCGCAACAAGTTCATCTACGACCTCTGGGGCGACACGGTGAACACTGCCAGCCGCATCACATCAGAGGGTGTTCCCGGCATGATCCAAGTCGATGCCGCCACCTATCGCCGCCTGCGGGACCGCTTCGATTTCTTCGATCCGCAGGCGCTCGTCTTCAAGGGCAAGGGTACGATGACCGTCTACCGGCTCGCCGGAAAGAAGACCCCGATCCGCTTTAGCGGCGGATCAATGCCGATCGCAGCCGCCTGTTAGCATAACGTTGCCCGGCTCTCCGTCCGGATCACGTCCCCCCCGCGGCGTCGGCCGTACACGTACGCACTGACCGGACGCAATTGGGGCCTACCCGACCCTCCCGCGTGCTCCTCGGATCACCGACTCGCATCGCATTGTCATTCCGGTCCGAACCACGACGGGCGCCAGCAGCACTCCCGTTCGGCTGCCGCGCTTCTGTGAAATATTGCCGCCCAACTGGCGCATGCCGGCTGGTATCGTGCTTTCCTGCACACAGTTGGCCACACGCGGGAGAGAACCTTGAGAATGCGACAGTCCGGCTTCACTTTGGTCGAGATCGCAATCGTCCTGGTTATCATCGGCTTGCTCCTGGGCGGCGTGCTCAAGGGCCAGGAACTGATCAACAGCGCGAAGGTCAAGAACTTCGCCCAGGATTTCCGGACCATTCCCCTGTTCGTGTATGGTTACCAGGATCGCTTCCGGGCTCTGCCGGGTGACGATCCCGCCGCAAATGCTCACATCAACGGTGCAAACAACGCCACGACCCCGGCCGGCGCGCAAGGCAATGGCGTCATCAACGGCGGCTGGAACACGCGAACGCTGACCGACGAGTCCTGGTTGTTCTGGCAGCATGTTCGGCTTGCCAACCTCGCAGCGGGCGCAACGACGTTCGGCGCTGCCTACGCCGACGGCGATCCATACATTGCGCGCAATACCGACGGCGGAAGAATCGGCATACAGGGCGCTGCAAACCCGCCCATTGCCGGGATGACGGGCACATACATCGTCTGTTCAAACGCCATTCAGGGCCGGTTCGTACGGCAACTCGATCAAACCCTGGACGACGGCCAACCGAACACCGGTTCGATGCGCGCCGTGCTGCAGACAAACATGCCAGATCCCTTCGTTCCAGGCACCTCGGCAGCGCCTGCGGCAGCAAACGCCATCACCGACGGCGATTCCTACACTGTCTGCTTCGCCTTTTAGGGATTCATCACGCAGCGTTCATCATGCGGCTCGCCCGAAGCCGGCCACAAGCAGTCACCCCTTCAGAAGCTTCTCCTCGGCCCGCGCCAACTGCTCGGGTGTGCCCAGTAGAACAACGACATCATCAGCCTCGAAGCGCGTCTGCGGCCCCGGATCAAGCTGGCGCTGCCTGTTGCGTCGGATCGCACTGACTTCCATACCCAAGTCAAGAATGCCGAGTTCGGCAATGGTGCGGCCGATGGCGTAAGCGCCGGCTGCCAGAACGACGGAATGCAGCCGCGCCGGGTGCAGATCCTGAGACCCCTCCTCGGCCAGATGCTCCCCGCCTCGATAGATGCCGCGCAGTAGATGGTAGCGCTGGCCGCGCATCGCGCGGATCCGCCTCAAGACCCGGTTCAGTGGCACGCCCAGCAGAACCAGCGCGTGCGAGGCGAGCATGATAGAGGATTCTAGTGACTCGGGCACGACTTCAGTTGCCCCAGCGCGACTGAGTACGTCGTAATCGGTTTCGTCCGCGGTGCGCACGATGACGGGAAGATCGGGTCGCAGCTGATGAACGAGATTCATCACCCGCAATGCCGACGGTGTGTCGGCGTAGGTGATCACGAGCACGGCGGCGCGGCCGATTCCGGCCGCTATGAGCGCTTCGCGCCGTGCAGCGTCGCCGAAGACAACTGTCTCGCCAGCCGCCGCCGCTTCGCGCACGCGCTCCGGGTCAAGATCAAGCGCGATATAAGGAATACCCTCCTGGTCGAGGAAGCGCCCCATGTACTGGCCATTGCGCCCATAACCGCACAGGATTGCGTGGCGGTCGATGAACATGGACTGTGCGGCGATGCTGGTCAGTTGCATGGAACGCAGCAACCACTCCGAGGGCACGAGCCGAAGCACGATCCGGTCGGCATACTGCGCGAGCAGCGGTGCAAGGAGCAACGACAGGACAAGCGCGGCGAGAACAATCTGGACCGTCGTAGGTGGCAGCAGTTCGGCACGGTCGACCTGCGACAGCATGACGAAGCCGAATTCGCCGCCCGCGCACAGCCACAGGCCAACGCGCAGCGCCGTGCCCGGCATGGTGCCGAACCGACGTGACAAAGCGGCGATCAGGGCAAACTTACCGAGCAGAAGCAGTACCAACGTCAGCAGCACCCACAGCAATTCGTGGAGAACCAGGCGAGGGTCGAGCAGCATGCCAACGGTGATGAAGAACAGACCCAGGAGAACATCGCGGAAGGGCTTTATGTCCTCCTCGACCTGGTAGCGGTACTCGGTCTCGGAGATCAGCATCCCCGCCAGAAACGCGCCCAGGGCCAACGACAGTCCGGCCAATTGGGTGAGAAACGCCAGGCCCAGGGTAATCAACAGCACATTGAGCATGAACAACTCGGCAGAGCGACGGCGAGCAACGACGAAGAACCACGCACGCATGAGCCGCGGACCAAAATACAGTATCAGCGCCAGCGCCACCGCTGCTTTCAACGCCGCCAACGCCAGTACGCTGGCAAGACCTCCGGTGCCCACCGAGAAAGCCGGGATGAGGACCAGGAATGGCACCACTGCCAAGTCCTGGAACAGAAGCACGCCCATGATCTCGCGCCCGTGAGCCGAATCGAGCTCCATGCGCTCGACCAGCACCTTGGACAGGACGGCTGTGGAGGACATCGCCAGCACGCCGCCCAGCGCCAGCGCGCCCTGCCATGCAATTCCCAGCGTCAGCGCCGCGATCATCACTGCCGCCGATGTAAGGACGACCTGGGCAAGTCCCAGGCCGAAGACGATGCGCTTCATGCTGAACAGCTTGGGCAGCGAAAACTCAAGACCGATCGAGAACATCAGAAACACCACACCGAACTCTGCCAGGTGCCGCGTGTCGGTGCTATCGGGCAACCAATTCAGCGCATGGGGGCCGATGGCCGTGCCGACGATGAGATAGCCGAGAATGGGTGGCAGATTGAGCGAACGGAATAGCACCACCACGATCACGGCGGCGGCGAGCAGAACCAAAACGAGTTCGAGCGTGTTCGCCATGGAGGGCCAGGAAGCGCGCCGAAGGGTTTGCTATACTTCGTCGCCGCATGATAACCGTATCGATGCCATGAACCAAACTCGCGCCTCTGCGGCCGCGCTCGATCTGGCGCGGCGCGTCCTGCGCATCGAGGCGGACGCCGTTGCCGCGCTGGCGGAGCGCCTCGACGAGAGTTTCCTGCGCGCCATCGATCTCATACTGGGCTGCCGCGGACGGGTCATCGTCAGCGGCATCGGCAAGTCCGGGCATGTCGCGCGTAAGATCGCCGCAACACTCGCCAGCACCGGCACGCCGGCTTACTTTGTCCACGCCGCCGAGGCGAATCACGGCGATCTGGGCATGATCACACGGGAGGATGTCCTCATCGCCTTGTCCAACTCCGGCGAAAGTGAGGAGTTGCTGAGCATTGTGCCGTTGGTCAAGCGCCAGGGAGGCAAGCTAATCACACTCACGGGCAACGCCGATTCCTCACTCGCCCGCGAGGCGGACGTGCATCTCGACGGCCGTGTCAAGGAGGAAGCCTGCCCCCTCAACCTTGCGCCCACCGCCAGCACAACGGCGGCGCTGGCGCTGGGCGATGCGCTAGCCGTGGCGTTGCTTGACGCGCGCGGCTTCGGCGCAGATGATTTCGCGCGCTCGCACCCAGGCGGAACGCTTGGCCGACGCCTGCTGACCCACGTGCGCGACGTCATGCGCAGCGGTCAGGACGTGCCGACAGTCACCGAGGATGCCACCATGGCGCAGGCGCTGCTCGTGATGACGCGCGGCGGAATGGGTATGACGGCCGTGCTGGCGGCGAATCGCAGCATCGCCGGCATCTTCACCGATGGCGACCTGCGGCGCGCCATCGACCGCGTCGCCGACCTCCGGGGCACGCCCATCGCGCAGGTCATGACGCGAAATCCGCGAACGATACGACCGGACGCCCTCGCCGTCGAGGCCGTGGAAATGATGGAGCAATATCGGATCAACCAGATCCTCGTGGTGGACGCCGCATTGGAGCTTGTCGGCGCCCTCAACACGCACGATCTGTTGCGGGCAAAGGTGATGTGATGCGTGCCGCGGACCGTGCCGGGCGGCTGAAACTCATGGCTTTCGACGTGGACGGCGTGCTGACCGATGGCACGCTCTACTTCACGCCGGGTGGCGAGGAGATAAAAGCCTTCTCGACCCAGGACGGCCAAGGCATGAAGCTGTTGCGCTCGGCCGGCGTGCAGGTGGCAGTGATCACTGCGCGTCGCTCCCAGGTGGTGGAACTGCGCGCCCGAAACCTCGGCATCGAGCACGTGCGTCAGGGTGCAGACGACAAGCTGGCCGCGATGGTCGACATTCTCGCCAGGGTCGGCCTTTCCATCGACGACGCCGGCTATATGGGCGACGACGTGATGGACCTGCCGCTGCTGCGCGCCTGTGCATTTTCCGCGACGGTTTCGGACGGCCACGAACTGGTACGCCGCCGCGTCGACTACGTCAGCCGCGCAGGCGGTGGCTGCGGTGCCGTGCGCGAGGTGTGCGAGTTCATCCTGCGCGCGCAGGGTACGCTCGAAGCGGCGCTGTCGCCCTATACCGGCTGATGCGCACCGACCATGCGACCACGTTCCTACAGCCTGTTCCCGCTCGCCATACTCACGCTGCTCGCCGGGCTGACATTCTGGCTGGAGCGCGCGACGCGTATTGACGAACCGCGACGGGATGGCAAACAACGCCACGATCCCGATTTCATCGTCGAGAACTTCACCACTCACACGCTGGATGCGCAGGGCAAGCTGCAGTACGCGTTGGTGGCAGAGAAGATGCTACATTACGCTGACGACGAAACCACCGAAGTGATGCGGCCGCGGCTCACCTACTTTGGCCGGCCGGAGCGGATGTTCCTGAGCTCGAAGCACGCCAATGTCAGCAAGGATGGTCACGAAGTGGTGCTCGTCGACGACGTGCGCGCAGTGCGCGAGGCGACGCGCAAGGATCCGGAGCTGGTCCTCACGACAAGTGAGTTGTCGGTTTACCCGGATCAGGATTTCGCCGCTACCGACAAACCTGTGAAGATCGTGCAGGGCAAGACAGTGATCCACGGCGTCGGCATGGAGCTGGACAGCGCAGCCCAGGTCTACAAGCTGCTGAGCAATGTCCACGGCATCATTTACCGCAACCAATAGTCGAACGGGAAACATCCATGCGTCGATCTGAGTTCCCCCAGCGCTGCGCGGCAGCAATGGTTCTCACCATCTGGTCGGCGTCCTGCCTTGCAGAACGGGCCGATCGCCAGAAACCGATCAACCTCGAGGCGGACAAGATAACGGTCGACGATCGCAACAAAGTCCATGTTCTCGAGGGCCGGGTGACGCTGACGCAGGGCACACTGGTTCTCAACGCCGATAAGCTGGTCGTTACCCAGGACGCGGAGGGCTTCCAGAAGGGTGTTGCCTATTCCGGCCCCGGTGGGCTGGCGCGCTTTCGGGAGAAGCGCGAGGGCAAGGATGAGTACCTTGAAGGCGAGGCCGAGCGCATCGAGCACGACAACCGCACCGAAAGGACCGAGTTTTTCGTCCGCGCCTTTGTTAAGAGCGGCCAGGATGAAGTGCGCGGCCAGTACATCCGCTATGACGGTGTCACCGAGAACTATCTCGTCACGAGCGGTCCGAATGCCACCGCGGCCGCCGCCAGCGGCGGTCGGGTGCGTGCCGTCATCCAGCCGCGCAACAAGGATGCGGCCAAGGGCGCTGACGCACCGCGAGCGGCGGAAAGCAAGACGGTGGCACCGCTCAAGGCCTCGCCGACCGTAAGCAGCCCACGCCAGGAGTAATCATCATGACCTACGAAAACATCATCATCGAGCGCAAAGGCACAGGCGGACGCGTCGGCCTGATCACGCTGAACCGGCCCGCGGCGCTCAACGCCCTCAACGACGCGCTGATGAACGAGCTCAAGGCGGCGCTGGACGCATTCGAGGCCGACGACGGCATTGGCGCGGTGATCATCACCGGCTCGGAGAAGGCTTTCGCCGCGGGCGCCGACATCCAGGCCATGAAGAGCTGGGATTACATGGACGTCTATCTGACCGACTACATCACCCGCAACTGGGAGCGCGTCAAGACCTGCCGCAAGCCGGTGATCGCCGCGGTCGCCGGCTATGCCCTCGGCGGTGGTTGTGAGCTGGCAATGATGTGCGACTTCATCTTGGCGGCAGAGAACGCCCAGTTCGGGCAGCCCGAGATCAAACTCGGCGTCCTTCCCGGTGCCGGGGGCACCCAGCGACTGCCGCGCGCCGTCGGCAAGTCCAAGGCCATGGAGATGTGCCTGACTGCACGCATGATGGATGCTGCCGAAGCCGAGCGTGCCGGCCTGGTGAGCCGCATCGTCCCCACGGACAAGCTGGTCGAGGACGCAATTGCCACCGCCGACAGAATCGCCAGCTTCTCGGCGCCGGTGGTGATGATGGTCAAGGAGTCGGTCAATCGCGCCTTCGAAGGTTCTCTCGCGGAGGGCATGCTGTTCGAGCGTCGCGCCTTTCACGCGGCGTTCGCGCTGGCGGATCAGAAGGAAGGCATGGCGGCCTTCGCCGAAAAGCGCAAGCCCGCTTTCAAGAACCGTTAGCGCCGGCTCACCGCCAGCCAGACGCCGAATGCCGAAAGCGCCATCCCGGCCAGGGCAAGAGGCGCCAGACGCTCATCGAAAATCAAGTAGGCCAGCAGCGCGGTGGTCGGCGGCGTCAGATAGAACAGCGCGGACACACGCGTCGCCGCGCCGTGTTTGATCAACAGGTGCAGCAGGGAAATCGCGCCCAACGACAGGACGAGAATTAGCCAACCCAGCGCAAACAGGAACTGGCCTGTCCAGCGTATTTCCATTTGCTCGAAGGCGAGCGCGAACGGCAACAACACTAGGGCTGCGGCGACGAACTGAACCACCGAGCCACTCCACAGATCCATTTCGGTACAGAAGCGCTTCTGGTAGAGAGTCCCGAAGGTAATGCTGAGCAGGGCCATGGCCGCCAGCATCAGCCCGGCGGTGTCGATGCCACCCAGGCCCAGCTTGTTCCACACCACCAGGACGACCCCGCCAAAGCCCAGCGCAAATCCAAGCCACTGGCGCGGCGTCACTTTCTCCCCGACCATCGCTTCACTCAACATGGCCGTGAGCAGCGGCTGCACGCCCACGATCAGCGCTACCACACCGGCTGACATTCCCTGATGAATTGCGGCGAATACGCCGGAAAGATAGCCACCGTGGATCAGCGCGCCGGCCACGGCCAAATGCCAGTACTGTACCGGCTGCCGCGGCCAGGTGCGGCGCAGACCAAGCGCGAGCGCCGTTAGCAGGATTAGGACGCAGACAAAGCGAAGAAGAAGGAAGGATAGCGGCTCGGCGTAGGGCAGGCCCAGCTTGGCACCGATGAACCCGGTGCTCCACAGCAACACAAAAAGCGCGGGAACGGCCACGCTTCGAGTGGCCGCCGAATTCGTCCGGATCATTTCCTTGTTGGCACTGCGCGGACTGAGTGCAATGCAGTATAATAAGTGCCCTTGGCTCCAAACAAGGAACGCATAATCACCGTAAGCACCTGTTTCGCATCTATCTTTTTCTAAAACACAAAAATTGTTGCAGTGCATCAAAAGTAGTTGACATTACGCAAATTGGCCCTATAATACAGGCATGATGCAGTGCAAAAGACTGGATCACTAGTTTTGCGAGGGCGTGGGAAGGCATGGTCCGTTAGCAAGTTGCCGTTCGCCACGCGTTGAAGTTGCTTTCGTCTATCGTCAAGAAGGAGAGAATCATGTTCGCCACCCCTGAACAACTGGCTTCCGTAAACAAAGCCAACGTCGAAACCGTACTCACTTTGGCCAACACCGCGTTCGCCAGTGCCGAGCGTCTGGCCGCCCTGAACCTGAACACGGCCCGCTCCGTGCTCGAGGACAGCGTAGCGAATGCCAAGGCGCTGCTTGGTGCCAAGGATCTGCAACAACTCGTCACCCTGCAGTCTACGCTGGCGCAGCCCGCCGTCGAAAAGGCCGTCGCCTATTCGCGCAGCGTCTATGAGATCTCTGCCCAGACCCAGGAAGAGTTCTCCAAAGTCTTCGAAAGTCAGTTCAACGAACTGAACAAAGCTGTCGCCAGCGCGCTCGACAAGGCCGCCAAGTCCGCACCGGCTGGCTCCGACGTCGCAGTGGCCGCGGTCAAGTCGGCCATCGCCGCCGCCAATTCGGCCTACGACAGCATGAGCAAGGCTGCCAAGCAGGTCGCGGAGATCGCCGAAGCCAATGTTGCCGCAGCGACCACCGCCACGGTGAAGGCTGTTGGCGCCGCCGCCCCGAAAGCGAAGAAAGCTGCCTAATCGGGCACGCGACCTCCTTGCAAGCCCCGGCTGGTCCGGGGCTTTTTCTTTCACCACCGCGCCCGGCCGGCCGGTCAAGTGGCGCATCCAGTCCGGTCAGCCAAGTTCGTCGAACGAATAGCCGCGGGCAGTCAGACCCGTTCGCAGCAGATCCATAGCTCGTTCGACCTGCTCCGGCTCACCGCGCACCCCGACTTCCAACTGACGCCGACCGCCCACCAGAGCAAGGCTCGGCAGGCTAAACAACGTTGCCTTTTCGAAGCGCGTACTCACGTCCTGCATCAAATCGAGCAGCGCGCTCTCGTACGCGTCATAGACGCGCAGCGCCCGTTCCAGCCGCGCGACGGCGTGATGCAGCGCGCGGTAGCGGGTATCTAGCACCCACTCCATCATCGGCCATGCCATTTCGGGAAATCCGGGCAGAAAGTAGTGTTCGCGGGCGGCAAAGCCCGGAATGCGATTGTAGGGATTCGGTACGATCTCGGCGCCCGCGGGAAATTCGCCCAGGATCAATCGTTGGGGTGTGGTATCGGCACCAAAACGCTCGCGAATGCACCGTTCTGCTTCCGGATGCAAAACAAGCTCCACCCCCAACGCCTGTGCCGCTGCCTGACGGGTGTGGTCATCCGGCGTGACGCCGATGCCACCGAAGCTGAACACGACATCGCCTGTGCCCAGGCTGCGCTGGAACGCAGCGACGAGACGCGCGCGGTCGTCGCGCAGGTACTGGCACCACTCCAGTTCGAGACCGCGTGCAGTCAGGATTTCAATCACCTTGGCGAAATGCCTGTCGGCCCGTTTGCCGCTGATGATCTCGTCGCCGATGATATAGGCACCGAATCCCATGGCTTGCCTTACCTCGCCCGCGACCCGCCGGCCCGATGGCGCCGCAGTGCCTCCAGGCAGAAATGAACGAAGGCCAGACCGGAAAAAGCCGGCGCCAGCAGATTGGCCACCGGCACGTAGGAAAGCAGGCCCGCGCCCACGCCGAGAAGATACAGAGCGCCCCTTTCGCGCGCAACGACGGCGCGCATTTCCCCGGCGTCGGCATGCTCCATGAGCGCGTCATAGCTGTAGGCGCGCTGGTTGAGGTAGGCCGACAGGAGCACAGGCAGTACGAGCGCCATGCCCGGGATGAGCCAGAGGGGCAATGTCGCGATCCAGCCGAGCCCGAACACCAGCGATGCCACGAGGGCGTTGACGACGCTGCCCGAAATCGTGCCGCCTTGACGCTTCTCGACATCCGCGTAGTCGCGCTCCGCCACCTTCTCCAGGATCATCGGCAGGGCAACGATCGCCACGATCAGCAACGCGGTGACGTATACGAGGGGCAGCAACAGGAGCCACAGAAATACCGTCACCGCCGCTTCGGTCATCACCGCCATCGCCTCCCAGCGGCTGATCACCCATTGCAGCCACGGCAGTTCCGTGAACGTCTGCGTGGTCGCAGCAGCGACCCGATCCCAGAATGACCAGCCAATGGCCGCCCACAGGATCACCGCCACCAGCGTCGGCCAGACGAGGTGCCAGAGGATTGCCGGCTGGCTCAGGCTGCGCACGGCTCGGCTGTAGGCGGTGACGACGTTTTCCATGGACATTGGTCGTGGCAATCCGATCACATCCGCTGACGGGTTTCCCAGATTTTTGTCAGCCGCTTCACGGAGACCGGCACGGGCGTCTTCAGTTCCTGGGCGAACAGATTCACGCGCAGTTCCTCCAGCAGCCAGCGGAATTCTTCGAGCGCCGCATCGGCCACGCCGGACTTCAAGCGAACCTGCCGTTCGCGCGCGAACGGCTTGGCCAGCGCGTGCCACTCGTTCAGCAGGCGTGCGTCGCGAACCGGATCGGCGCGCAACTTGTCCAGGCGCATCGCCGCTGCCTTTAGATAGCGCGGGTACTGCTGCAAGCGCTCGAACGGCATGGCGGAAATGAAATCCTTCACCAGCAGCCCGGCGCACTGGCTCCTGATGTCCTCAATTACCGCCGGATACGCCTTCAGGGCCGCCAGCTTCTTCTGCAACGCCCAGTGCTCGGCGAGGATGGCGCCGATCAGGCGCGCCAGTTCCTGCGCCACCAAGGCGACGCGCGGTCGCGCCTCGTCCTTGCGCGCCGCGAACGCATCGGCATCGGCGGGCCACGGCTCGCCCATGCAGGTGCGGTCGATCGTTGCAGCGATGATCTGGGCCTTCAGTTCCGCCTCGCCGCCCCAGGCGGCGTATTGCAACGCCATTTCCCGCAGCCCCGGCAGATTCCTCTCGACGTAGCGCAGTTGCTCTTTCAATTCCAGGCAGAAGAGCCGGCGCAAGCCGAACCGATGGGCGGCTTGTGCTTTCTCCGGTGTATCGAACACGCGCAGCGTAACGCTTGCGCCGTCATCGACCAATGCCGGGAAACCGACCGCACTGCGCCCATCCACCGTCACCTCGATGAGTTCCGGAAGGACACCGAAAGACCAACTGGTCAAGCCTCTCAGCTCGCCGGGTGTCACACCTCTGGCGCTTTCGCTTGTCGCCTGCGCGGTCGCGAAGCGTTCCTCCACCTGGGAGCCTAGGCGGCTGCGCAACTCGGCAAGATCGCGCGATTGCCCCAGTACGCGACCGTGCTGGTCGACGACTCGGAAGTTCATGTGCATATGCGTGGGCAAGTTCTCGCCCCGGATGGCCTCGATCGGTAGCTTGAGCTGCGCGCGCTCCTCGACATCCCGCACCAACGCTTTGGCGAGGGAAACATCCTGATCGTGTTCGCGACTGGCGAAGTCCGCGGCATACGCCTGCAAGGGCATCAGCCGGTGGCGAATCTTCTGCGGCAGCGTTTTCACGAGCTGCAGCACTTTCTCCTCGAGCATGCCCGGCACCAGCCATTCACAGCGGGCTGCACTGATCTGGTTGAGCGCCGCCAGCGGCAAGTTGAGCGTGACGCCATCGTCATTCGCCCCGGGGGCGAAGTGATAGTTGAGGGCGTATTGCCGGCCATGCATCGCCAGCGCCTTGGGAAAGCGCTCGGTGGTGATACCGGCGGCCTCATGGCGCATGAGTTGCTCGCGCTCCAGAAAAAGCAGTCTCGGCTGGTCGCGCTCGGCATCCCTGCGCCAAGCATCGAGCCCGCGCAGATCGCAGACGCCTGCCGGTACCAGCGCGTCGTAGAAGGCGAAAATCAGCGCCTCGTCCACCAGAACGTCCGGCCGGCGCGAACGATGCTCCAGCGCCTCGATGTCGGCGATCAGCTTGCGGTTGTGGCGGAAATACGGCGCCCGCGCCACGTAGTCGTCCATTACCTCGCCGCGCACCAGCGCCTCGCGGATGAAGATCTCCCGAGCGAGCGGCGGGTCGAGCGGGCCGAAGGCAACGCGCCGCCGCGCGTGCAGCACCAGCCCATAGAGCGTCGCCCGTTCGAAGGCCGCGACCTGGGCCGCCCGCTTCTCCCAGTGCGGCTCATAGTAATGCCGCTTCACCAGGTGCGCGCCGACTTGCTCCAGCCACTCCGGCTCGATCTTGGCAAGGCAGCGCCCGTACAGCCGCGTCGTTTCCACCAACTCCGCCGCAACGATCCACTTGCCCGCTTTCTTCGCCAGGGTCGAACCGGGATGGGGGAAGAACTTGATGCCGCGCGCACCTAGATAATGGGCGTCGTCCTCCGCCTTGCAGCCTATGTTTCCCAGCAATCCAGCCAGCAGCGCACGATGCACCTGCTCGTATCCGGCCGGTCGTTCGTTTTCTCGCCAGCCATGCTCGGCGGCAAGCACGTGTAGCTGCGCATGCACATCGCGCCACTCGCGCATACGCAGATAGTTGAGGAAATGCGTCCGGCACCACTCGCGCTGTTTGCGCTGGGACTGATGCTGCCACACCTCGTCGAATTGCTGCCATAGTTTCAGGAAAGCAAGAAACTCCGAACGCTCGTCCTTCCATTTCGCGTGCGCCTGGTCGGCGCTGCCGGCCGTCTCCTGGGGACGCTCGCGCGGATCCTGCACGGAGAGCGCCGCAGCGATGACGAGCACTTCGCGCAGGCTTCCGGCATCGCGGGCGGCGAGGACCATGCGGGCAATGCGCGGGTCCACCGGCAGCCGCGCCAGCTCCGCACCTGTCTTTGTCAGCTGGCGCTCCTCGTCCACCGCGCCGAGTTCGGCGAGTAGCTGATAGCCGTCGCTGATCGCCCGCGGCGGCGGCCCATCGAGGAAGGGAAATGCCTCCACGGCGCCGAGCCGCAGCGACTGCATGCGCAAAATGACAGCGGCAAGTGACGAGCGCAGCACCTCGGGATCGGTGTGGGCCGGGCGCCTGTCGTAGTCTCCTTCCTCGTAGAGCCGGATGCAGATGCCGCTCGCCACGCGGCCGCAGCGCCCGGCGCGCTGCTTCGCCGCCGACTGGGCGATGGACTCCACCTGCAGTTGCTCGACCTTATTGCGAACCGAGTAGCGTTTAATGCGCGCCAAGCCGGAGTCGACGACATAGCGGATACCCGGCACCGTGAGCGAGGTTTCCGCGACATTGGTGGCGAGCACGACACGCCGCCCCTTGCCGGCCTGGAACACCCGCTGCTGTTCCTGGGCGGACTGCCGCGCGTAGAGCGGCAGCAGCTCCATGCCGGGCGGATGGTGTTTGCGCAGCGCCTCGGCGGCCTCGCGGATCTCCCGTTCGCCGGGCAGAAATACCAGCACGTCGCCCGGCCCGCAGCGGCAGACCTCGTCCACCGCATCCACGATGGCGTCACTCAGGTCGCGATCCTTCGAGCCCGCATCGTCACGCACCGGACGATAGCGGATCTCTATCGGAAACAGCCGCCCCGACACCTCGATGACAGGGGCATCGGCGAAATGCTCGCTGAAGCGCTGCGCGTCGAGTGTTGCCGAGGTGACGATCAGCTTCAGATCCGGGCGCTTAGGCAGCAGCTGCTTGACATAGCCGAGCAGGAAATCGATGTTGAGGCTGCGCTCGTGGGCTTCGTCGATGATCAGGGTGTCGTACTGCAGAAGTTGCGCGTCGGCCTGGGTCTCTGCCAGGAGAATGCCGTCGGTCATGAGCTTGATGTAGCTTTCGGGGCTGACCCGATCGGTGAAGCGGATCTTGTAGCCGACGGTTCTCCCCAGTTCGCTCTTCAGCTCCTGAGCGATACGCGACGCAGTGGCGCGCGCAGCGATACGCCGCGGCTGCGTATGACCGATCAGGCCCGCCGCGCCCCGGCCCAGTTCCAGACAGATCTTCGGCAATTGAGTGGTCTTGCCCGAGCCGGTCTCGCCGCAGACGATGATCACCTGGTTGGCACGCAGTGCCGCGGCAATGTCGTCGCGCCGGGCGTTTATCGGCAGGTTGGCGTCGAACTCGGGTACCGGGCGCTGCGCCAGCCGCTCGGCGCACCGCGCCGACGATGCCGCGATACGGCGCTCAAGTTCCGGGGTCAGTCCGCCCGCGGCAATCGCCCGGGCCAGCCCGGGGCGGTCCCGGCACATGCAACTGGCAAGCAGACCGGCACAGGGGTTTCCGCGCTCCAAGGCAGCACGCACGGACTACCGGCGGTCCGCGTTTCCCGTCACGCCGAATGCCACGGGAATCTTGACGTAGAGCAGCGACGCATGCTCGGCGCTTACCATGTCCAGCAGGCGCTGCGACTCTTCCTCACTGACGACGAACTCGACCACGATCGGCAGATCGCCGGCCAGCTCGAAGAAATGATCCTCATGCAGGACGCCATGTCGCCCATAGCCGGCGATCGCTCGCAGCGCCGAACCACCGCCAATGCCCGCGCTCTTCGCCTGTTCCAGAAGCCACTCATAGGCCAGCCTGCCATGCAGCGTGTGGTGTTCGTGCAGGAAAAACTTGAGACAGACACCTTCCATTTCGAATTCCTTACGTCGCGGGCCGCATCACGCTCTGAACAGATTCACGGTCAGGATGCCGAGTCCGGTCAGCAGCAGCGACCCGAACAGATGCGCCGAAGCCATTGCCACGGCCCACAGATATTGGGCGCGTCCGATCAGCGTGACTACTTCGGCGGAGAACGTCGAAAAGGTCGTCAGTCCGCCGAGAAAGCCGGTAATGAGGAACAGCCGGGCTTCGGGGGGCAGCCCCGGATGCTGGCCGAAGTAGGCGACCGCAATACCAACCAGATAGCCGCCGGAGAGATTCGCGGCCAGCGTACCTAGGGGCAGCGTCGGAAACATCGGGTTGAGCAGCGCACCCAGCCCCCAGCGCAGCCATGCGCCGAGAGCCGCTCCGGCCCCCACCGCCAAGACACCCCCCGAATTCATCGACCCAACGACGCCCGAACTTGCACGCGATGACAGCGATTCTACACTGCACGCCTAGGCGCCCCGCGTTTGTTCGGCGGCCGCGTGCATCCGAACCGCGGCCGCGCGCGTATCAGGACAGGCCGACCCGGGCGGGAACATGCCGCAGGCGCATATGCCAGGGCGCGCCCAAGCACACCCTCGGCCACACATTGGAGACAGCACATGTTCAAGCGCACGCGTGTCCTCATCTTTATAGCAATGGCTGCGATTTTCGCTGGCAGCGTTCTCGCGGCCGCCTCCGGCGCCCGCCCGGCGGCATCGGCGACACGGATTCATGCCGGCACAGACGATTCGCACCCGCGCGTGGCGCCTCTCCGGCCGGTTTCGACGCATGATACGGATGCCGTGCAGCCAGGCGCGCATCTTCCCCCGCCCTTGTTCGCTACCACGACCGACTGGCTGCGCCTGCTCGCCCACGATCCGTTCTATCACAGCTTCGTCGGCGGCATGCCCGGCGCCTGGGGACAGTAGCGCCGCGTCCGCCCGCGGCCGGTGCGCGCGGCGATCGCCCGGCCAGTCACCGCAGCACGTGCAGCGGCCGGCCGGCGCCTCGACGGGCATGCCGACCCGATGTAAGGTTCGCTCTTCAGCCTTGGTCTAGTGAGCCGGAAGATGTCCAACCAGGCGGGGCGGATGCCGATACTCTTCGACGTCGATCGAAAGCGCTTCGAGCAGGCGGTGCGCGCCTACAGCGCCGACCTGTACCGCTTCGCCTTCTGGCTGTGCCGCGATCGTTTCCTGGCCGAGGATCTTGTGCAGGAAACATTCACGCGGGCCTGGAACAGTTGGAACAACCTTCAGAAGCCTGATTCCGTCAAATCCTGGCTGATAACCATCCTGCGCAACGAGCATGCGCGTCTGTACGAGCGCAAGCAGTTCGACTTTGCCGACGTGGAGTTCGAGGACCTGCAGATCGCCGCAGACCACGAACCGGCCGCCACGTACGAGATGGAACGCACCGTCGAGCAGTTGTCGCCGTCCTTGCGCGAGCCCTTGCTGCTGCAGGTACTGGGCGGTTTCAGTTGCGAGGAAATCGCGGGCATGCTGGGCACCACGGAGGGAGCGATCATGACCCGCTTGACGCGGGCGCGCCAAGCCATGCGCAAGCTGTGGAACGGTAGCGGCGAACGCAGCAGAGGCGCCAAATGAACTGCCTTGAATTCCGCCGGGCGAAGCTCGCCGACCCGCGCCATTTGTCCGATCCCGCCCAGCAGCACGTCTCGGCCTGCCCGGCATGCCAGTCGTTTGCGCGGCGCATCGACGAGGGCGAATTGGGGCTCGAAAAGGCCCTGCAGGTTGCCGTGCCGGACGGACTGGCCGACCGGGTGCTCCTGGGGGTGCTGCGTAACCGCCGCGCGGCCCGATTGTCGACGTTCCAGCTTCTGGCGCTTGCCGCCACCGTGCTGGCATGCGTTGGCGTCGGCATGCTTTGGTTTCAAGGCGCGCCGGGTCAGGAACACGCGCGGATGGCGATCGAGCATGTCATGCACGAGCCGGAATCCTTCACCACGACCAAGAACGCGGACGCGAACTTCTTCCGGCAGGTCATGCAGGAGTTCGGCGGCGAGGTGAAGGAACCGTTAGGCCAGGTGCGCTACATCAAGCTCTGCCCTGTGCCGGAGGGCACCGGCTGGCACATCGTCTTCGAGACGGAGGGCGGTCTGGCCACGCTGCTGCTGATCCCGAATCAGCGACCACGGCGCGCTTCAGAAGCCGCGACCATCGGCGGCTGGAACGCGCTCGCGCTTCCGGGCGGGCGGGGTTTCTACGCCATCATCACTGATTCGCCGGAACGAACCATGGCGTTCAGCAAACGACTGAGCCAGTCGGTGCGCTGGAAAGCTTGACGTCCCCTCCCCCGCATGCACTTCGCTCTGCCGCCGAGGCAGGGCGTTTCTTTCGACTGAACAGAATTGTAAGTCCGCGCAAGCGCCGGGTGGCGGAACCACGAGCGCATCGTGGTGCAACTGGGGCGGGCTGCGTCGGCGCTGCCAGGTTTTTTGCTTCATGGCGCGGATAACCGGTCTCCACCCGTAACTCCGACAGCGCCGGTGGCAGCCCGCAAACCCAGTGCGCATTCACTGTACGCGAGCGATGTGCCCGCCGCTGTGTGCCAATTCACGACGCGACAAGTCCCTTTGTGGCGAGCGACGGCGTCGCACCGCACAATCGTTCCCCGGTAAAATGGGGCGGTGCGTGTCAGCCACGCACGGGAGCACCCGTCGCAACCGCCTTGAGGACTGTCCAGTGAGCAGCAAGACCCCGACGAGCCAGCCGGCGAGCGAGAAGGACGAACCCCGCGCCGCCAATTTTGTCCGCAACATCATCGACGACGATCTCGCGCGGGCCAAGTACGCCGCACGCACCTGGGGCGGCAAACCCGGAGCGGCGTCCACCCACGCGGGCGCAGCCTCCGATCCTGCGAAGATCCGCACGCGTTTTCCGCCCGAGCCGAACGGCTATCTGCACATCGGCCATGCCAAATCCATATGTCTGAACTTCGGCCTGGCGCGCGACTATGCCGGCGCTTGCCACCTCCGCTTCGACGACACCAATCCGGAGAAGGAAGAGCAGGAGTACGTCGACTCCATCGTCGATGCCGTGCGCTGGCTCGGTTTCGATTGGGGACCGCACCTGTACTATGCCTCCGACTACTTCGATTGGATGTACGAGTTCGCCGAGTATCTGATCCAGTCAGACCACGCCTACGTGGACAGCCAGTCCGCGGAGGAAATGCGCGCAAGCCGCGGCACGCTTACGGAACCCGGACGCGACAGCCCATATCGCAGCCGCGGCGTCGCCGAGAATCTCACCCTGTTCCGCCGCATGCGCGCCGGCGAATTCCCGGACGGCACGCATGTGCTGCGGGCGAAAATCGACATGGCATCGCCGAACATCAACATGCGCGATCCTGCCATCTACCGCATCCGCCATGCCGCACACCACAACACCGGCGACAAGTGGTGTATTTATCCGATGTACACCTACGCCCACCCCATAGAGGACGCGCTCGAGAACATCACCCACTCCATCTGCACGCTTGAATTCGAGGACCAGCGGCCGTTCTACGACTGGCTGCTCGAACGGTTGGCCGAGGGCGGCCTGCTGCTCCGTCCCCTGCCGCAGCAGATTGAGTTCGCGCGGCTGAATCTGACCTATGTCGTGCTGTCGAAACGACGGCTGATCCAGCTCGTCGATGACAGGCGCGTCGATGGCTGGGATGATCCGCGCATGCCGACCATCGTCGGCGCGCGCCGGCGCGGCTACACGCCGGAGGGTTTCCGCCTCTTTGCCGAGCGCATTGGTGTATCCAAGGCCGATTCCTGGATCGACTACAGCGTTCTGGAGGAGTGCATGCGCGAGGATCTCAACGAACGCGCCGAGCGGCGTATCGCCGTGCTCGATCCGCTCAAGCTGGTCATCGACAACTATCCCGCGGACCAGGAAGAGGAGTGCTTCGCCCCGAATCACCCGCTCAAACCGGAACTGGGCAGGCGCGCTCTGCCATTCTCACGCGAGCTGTGGATCGAGCGCGAAGACTTCATGGAATCTCCGGCCAAGGGCTACTTCCGCCTCTTTCCCGGCAACTCGGTGCGCCTGCGCTATGCCTACGTCGTGAAGTGCACCGGCTGTGAGAAGGACGCATCGGGCAGGATCACCGCGGTGCATTGCGAATACCTGCCGGATTCGAAAAGCGGCACGCCCGGCGCAGATACCTACAAGGTCAAAGGGAACGTGCACTGGATCTCCGCCCGGCACGCCTGCGAGGCGGAGGTGCGGCTGTACGACCGGCTGTTCACCCATCCGGTCCCGGGCAAGCGTTCGGTGTCAGCTGCGGGGCACGCTCCGGATCACCACCACGTCCACGAAGACGACGCGGGCCGCACGGAGTTGGTGGAGGACAAATCCGACCACAACTGGCTCGACGATATCAATGCGCATTCGCGGGAGATGATCCGCGCCTGCCTCGAGCCGGCGCTGAAAGACGTGCGACCCGAGGAGCGTTTTCAGTTCGAGCGCCACGGCTATTTCGTCGCCGATCGCGTCGACACGAGGCCGGGTCAGCCGGTCTTCAATCGCACGGTGACACTGAAGGATTCTTGGGGCAAACAGTCCGGCTGATTGGGCAGACTCCGGGCGTGTGCTCAGCGCTGCCGGATGTGCGCAAGGACGTGACCGAGCCGTGCCGCGGCGCCGACCAGGCGCAATAGGGCGATCAGTGCGGCCGTCGGCAGCACCATGAGCGCAACGCCGATGAGAATCGCGCGGCCGGCGATGCCGCGCGACAGCTCGGGAAACTCGCGTAGATACAGCGCGATGGAAACGAGCATCGCCGCGCCAACGAGGTCGATGACCGCTTGCCGGCCGCGCGTTCGCTCTTGGTTGCGGTAGCCCACCACGACGTTCAGCATGCGCCATCGGCCAGAGAGTTCCAGGTTGCCGGCCAGCAGAATTGCCGCAGTGGCGCCGATTACCAGTCCGAACAGCGTCGACGTTCCGGCCTGGGAGATGAAGATGCCGTACCATTCGGTGACGGCGAAGCCGAGAAAAAACCCGTAGGCAACCAGGCAGAGAGCGTCCGCGCGCACCTGCGGAGCGTCGATGAAAGGCGTTTTCATTGTCGCGAGCGTCCTCACTCGTCTTTTTTGCTATGACCCCGAACGAACGATAGCACAGTGGCGCGCGTCGGCGCTTCCACCAAAGGAGCTTCATTCGAAGGGAGCGAGTTCCACAAGTGCCTGAACGCTTAGGCAAGCGCGCACGGCACCGTCGCACGGCCGCAACATAGGGGTTGCATGCTTTTGCTAAAACCACGCCTGCCCTGCCGCCGCGTTCTGGCTCGCCGTTCCCCGGCACTGGTGCACTGCATTGACGCGGCGCAGCTTTCTATGACGATCGGGAGGGAGTAGAGTGGCACAAAACGGGATAATCGATGACGCACACGAAGGAGAAAATGACCATGGCATCCGCCACACCGACCCTGTCTCTTGCCGACTGTTTCGCCCACGCGCTGACAGTCGAGCGCGAGGCGGTGCAGCGCTACAACGAGTTTGCCGACCACTTCGAAGACCAAGGCAACGAAGCCGCCGCAGATCTCATGCGCAAACTGGCGCGCTTCGAGTCCGAGCATGCCAGCGCTTTGTCACGCAAGGCACCCGACATCCCGCTGCCGTCCCTGAACGCGACTACCCATAGCTGGCTCGACGATGGCCCGCCCGAAAGCGTTTCCCACGAACTGATCTTTCATTTCATGACGCCGCACGACGCGCTTGAGATCGCCCTGCGTGCCGAGCAGCGCGCCAAGGCGTTCTTCGAGCAGGTCGAGGCGAACGCCGCCGACCCCGAAGTCAGGCGTCTGGCCCGGGAAATGGCGGGGGAGGAAAGGGCGCTCATTCGCTTCATCGAGGACGCGCTGCCGGGCGCGCCGCGCCGGTTCACCTACGAAGAAGACGATTTCCGGGACTTCCTCTATCCCTTGCGGCCGGCCAACGTATTACCGGCCTGACGACATCGCCGCCCCGATGCTGCACGTTCTCGCCTATCCCCCGGCAGGCCGCCGCCGGGGGATTTGCGTTGTGGCTACGTCCGGGCTCGCGGCAGCGGTCATTGCGCGCACCACGACGCTTAAGGTGTAGCAAGCGGCGCGGTTTCTGACGATTCTTGTCCTCCCCACTTTTCTGCGCGGCCAGCCGCCGATAAACTTACGATCGATAGCGATTCGCGTTCGCGAACGCGTCCAGTCGGAGAAGCGGTAATGAAGGGACATGGAGTCCGATTCGCGGCATGGCGGCTGGCCATGCTCCTGATCTGTGCGCTGGCGTCGCCCGGCCGGGCGCAGATGCTCGGTGCAAACGACCAGCCGATCCACGACACCGCGCGCCTGGGCACTGGGGCGCAAATCCAGGCCATCCTGAAGGCCAACCCCTCGGCGCGCGACGTCCGAACCGGCCTTGGCTCCACCCCCGTGCATCTTGCCGCCACCAACCCGGACATCTCAGTGCTGAAGGCTCTGATCGCCGCAGGCGCCGACGTGAATGCCAAGGACAACGAGGGCGTCACGCCTCTGCATCTTGCTGCCTACACCCAGCGCGCCAGCCACGCCCAGGTGCTGCTCGAAGCGGGTGCCGATCCCACGGTGAAATCCCACGCCGGTCGCGATGCGCTGTCCATGGCGCGCAAGGCGATGGCCAACGAGGCAGCGGGCGTGATTTCGCTGTGGATACTCAAGGGCTGTAAGGCGGGCAAACCATGCTGATGCCGTTGTCACACCCGCGGCTGCGTGCCGCCATGGTACGCGGGGGACGCGTACTGCGCGGAAGCGCTCTCGCCATCGCCGCTTCGATAGCCGCGCCGACACCGGCGCTCGCGAACGAAGCCGTGGCGCTGCCACCCGTGGAAATATTCGGGCCGACGGTGTGCCTGGCATGCATCGACTGGGCCGATCATCTCCGGGAGCATGGCTTCACCGCCACCTTTAAGGGCATCGATGACGTGGCCGCGGTCAAACGCAGGCTCAAGGTGCCGAAGGACGTGGAATCGGTCCACACCGCCGTCGTTGGCGGCTACTTCATCGAGGGCCACGTGCCGGCCGAGGACATCAAACTGCTGCTCAAGGAAAAACCGAAGGCCCGCGGTCTGGCCGTGCCGGGGCTGCCCCGGGGTGCGCCGGGGCGCGAGCACTCGGCGCCCTTCTGCGAGCGGGGCTGTACCATCCTCGACAACGAGGGTATGGAGCCCGTGGTGCGCCGCGAACTGTTCGACACGCTGCTGGTGGAGCAAAACGGCAAGAGCCGCGTCTGGGCGCGACATTGAGCCCACCGTCGCCGGGCGCCACCTTCATCCCTTGAACGCCAGGAACTCCTCGAACAGCGACTTCGCCCACTGCAGATCCTCGTCGCGTGGATTGCGATCGCGAACCTGCTTCACCGTCTGCTCGATCAGTCCGTCGCCGCGGACGCGGTAGCGCATGTCGATACGCATGGTTTCCATGGGATCGAAATCCGTAACCACGTAGCACACGCTCTCCGGCAACAGTTTCGGCGCTTCCTTTTCCCGGGCGCGGGCAGCGATTTGCTGCGCCACGATACGTCCTTGCCGATTGGCCATGTGACCGCTCTTGGGGTAATGGCCGAACAGCGGCGAGACCGGACCCATGGCATCGCCGATCAGGAATATCCGCTCGTCGGCCCGGGCGTGGAGGTGCACCGGATCCTGATCGGCCCAACCGGTGGGTTTGCCGTCACTGTCCAGGCCGATCAACCCCGCCTTCCAGACGACGTCGCCCGCCTGCTGCGGCGCCATGAGGATAGCATCGTCGAAGCGGAACTCGTCCACCTCGGTGGTGATCCTGCGGTTGAAGGGATCGATCGATCGCACTCGCGCATCGCCGACATAGGCGATCTGGTCCGTGTAGCGCTCGGAGAGTGCGCGCCGAAACCCCGGTGAAATGGGGTTGGGGTCAAGCACGATCAGCTTGCCTTTGATCCGCCGCGACTTGATCAGCCAGCCAATCAGAGTCGCCCGTTCGTAAGGCGCGGGCGGGCAGCGGTAGGGCATCGGCGGAATCGTCATCACCAGATCGCCGCCGGCGAAGCGGCCCAGTTTGCGCTTCAGCGCCGCCGCCTCTTCGCCAGACCCGTAGGCGCAGGGGTAGTTGCGCAGACTGTGATCGGCGGCGCGCCGGTCGTCGCCGAACCACGCCCCGTAGTCGTAGCGGATGCCCGCGGCAAGCACGAGCCAGTCGTAGTCCAGCGTGCCGCCGGCCGCAATGACGCGACGCCGGTCGCGGTCGATTTCGGAGACTTCGGCGCGGATGTAAGTGTAGCCATAGGCCTTTGCCGCAGCGCCGTAGTCGTGGGTGAGATAGCGGCCGTCCACCAGGTTCGCCAGCCACTTATTGCTCAGGGCGCCGGACCAAAATGTGGCGTGTCGCTCCAACAGCACGACGTCGAGTTCGGGCGCCAGGTCACGCAGGTGACGGGCTGCGCTCAGCCCGCCCCAGCCACCGCCGACAACGACCACGCGCCGGCTCACTGCGCGTGGCAGCAGTTGCGGCAAGGAACCGGCGACCAGCGGCGCACCGCATACCCCTGCCGCTGCGCCGAGTGCGGTCAAGGTGGCGAGAAAGCGGCGACGGGCTGGACGCATGGCTGGATATTTGCTTCGTTCCTGACGGCTTGCCGGTCAGCGTCTCGGCGTGGCAATGGGTTAGCGCCTAGAAAAGCGCCGCAAGCGCGGCCTCCAGCTCCGCGCGGCTCATCAGACCGAGCTTCTTCGCCACGACCTTGCCACTGTGATCGACGACCAAGGTGTAGGGCAGACCGCCCTTGGCATTGCCCAGCGCGCGCAGCAGGGGAAGCCCCTGATCCTTGGCCAGCAGCACCGTATAGTCCATTTCGTAGGCCTTGGCAAACTCGCGCACGGTATCCGCCTTATCTTCCAGGCCAATGCCGACGACGATCAACCCCTTCTCCTTCAAGTGCCGCTGCACGCGGGCTAACTCGGGTATCTCGACTCGGCACGGCCCGCACCAGCGCGCCCAGAAGTTGATCACCAGAGGCTTGCCGCGCAGGCTGTCAAGAGCGAACGGCCGGTCCTGGGCATCGGAAAGGGTGGCGGCGAACAGCGGTGCCGCGTCCGGCATCTCGGAGGCGATCTCAGCCCGGGCGGTGGCTGACGCGACGAGGGACACCAGGATCAGCAGCAAATTCATGGCAGTCGCGCAGGCGGTCAGTCGTGTGCCGAGCATCCGAGCGGTTTTCGTGGAAACGCGATCCATAGGGATTCTAGAGCTAGGGGCTAGGATAACCCATTGCCCGTCGCGCGGCCCTGCGCACGCCGATGTCCCTCAAGTCGGCGCCACATTTGCCGTTTCCAGAGATTCGAATGGGTGCCGATAGTCAACGGCTTCCGCCGTGTCAGGAGCAAGTAGCGAACAAGCCATGAATAGTCTGGACCAGGTTTCCGTGCTGATCGTCGAGTCCCGTGCCCCGATGCGTGCGCAGTTACGCGACATGCTGGCGCGCGGCGGCTTCAAGAACGTCCAGAGCGCAGCGAGCGCCGGGCTGGCGATCCGCAAGCTGCGCGAGGGCGGTTTCGACATCATTCTGTGCGAATACCACCTGGGGGAGGGTCAGGACGGCCAACATTTCCTGGAAGACCTGCGTCACCATCACGTCATCCCGCTGTCGACGATCTTCATCATGGTGACAGGCGAAGGCTCCTACGAGCGGGTCGTCAGTGCCGCCGAACTGGCACCCCAGGACTACATCCTCAAGCCCCTGACGCCAAGCTGCCTGCAAGAGCGACTGATACGCGCCCTGGACAAGCGCGAGGTCCTGTTGCCGGTGTACCGGCAGATCGAGCAGGGGCACCTGCTCGATGCCATCGCCTCCTGTCGCAAGGGCGAAGAGGAGCATCCGCAGTATCTGATCGATCTTCTGCGTTTGCGCGCCGAGCTGCACATCGCGGCCGGTCAGCCCGACCAGGCGGAAGAGGTGTACAAGCAAGTGCTCGCCACCCGCGCCGTCCCCTGGGCCCGCCTCGGTCTGGCCAAGACCATGTTTCTTCAGAAGCAGTACCAGCCGGCAGAGGAACTGCTCGAAGACCTGGTCGAGGAGAATGCGCTCTATCTCGACGCCTACGACTGGCTGGCACGGACCCGGGAAATCGCGGGACGCCTGGCCGAAGCGCGCGACACGTTGCAAAGCGCGGTCAAGGTCTCACCGCATACCGTCAGACGGCTGCGCAAGTTCGGCGAAGTGTCCCTGGAACTGGGCGACATGGAGGCGGCCGAGCGGGCCATCGCCGAGGTGGTGCGCAAGGGCAAGTACTCCGATTTCCGCGATCCTGAGGACCACGTCACGCTAGTCAAGGCACAGCTCGGACTAGGCGACACCGCCAAGGCTACCGCCACCTTGCGCGACCTGGAGCGCAGCATGACCGGCCTTTCCAAAACACCGCTATGCAAAGCGCTGTCGACGGCCATGGTGGCCACGCGCACGGGCGATGCGGCTGCCGCCACCTCCGCCCTGGAAGAAGCGATGAAGCACAACGATGCGCGAGCATCCGCCTCACTCAACCTGAAGCAGGAGCTAGCCCGGATTTGCCTTGCCCACGCCATGGACAGCGAGGCCGAGGAAATCATCATGGACGTCATGCGCCATACCGCCGACGATGCCGGCGTCGAGCGCATCAAGGGCATGTTAAGCGAGCTCGGCCGGCCGGAACTAGGCGAATCGCTCGCCGGGCGGCTGCAGGAGGAAGTGGGCGACATCATGGCCCGGGGCGCGCAGCTCGCCAAGAGCGGGGATTTCGACGGCGCGCTACGCGAGATGATGGAAGCGGTGCACAAGCTGCCGGGCAACACCCAGGTACTGCTCAACGCCGCGCTCGCCCTGCTCAAGCACCTCGAGCACCGCGGCTGGAACGACAGGTTCGCCGATCAGGCGCGGCAATTCATCGACCGCGTGCGCCGGCAGGACCCCGGCAATGCGCGCCTCTCCGCCCTCACCGGCTACTACCACAACATCATGAAGAAGTACGGCATCGGCGTGCCTGCGACAGCCTGAGCCGCCTTGCTCATTGCCGCTCGCTGCGGCTGCGGCACTGCCGCTCACCCGAAGCGCTGGCGCATTGGTCGCCGCCGCAGGATCCGCAGCCGGCACCCTCCTCCCGGAATGGCCCGAGCTCGGGATGGCGTCGCGCAAACCCCTGATATGCCCGCTGGACGACGATCAGCCCTGCCAGCAGCGCAAAGATGACGACGATGGTCACGACGTAGGTGAGCACGTTACCCGCCCAGTCCGGCAAAACCCATGAACGCCAGCGACAGCAGGCCAGCGAGCATGAGTGAAAGCGCCGTGCCCTGGGCCACGCTGGGCACGTCGGACAGTTGCAGCCGCTCGCGCACGCTGGCCATGAGCACCAGCGCCAGGGTAAAGCCGGCACCGCCGCCGATGCTGAATACCACCGATTGAACGAAGTCGTATTCGCGCGCCGTCTGGAACAGCGCCACGCCGAGCACCGCGCAGTTGGTGGTAATGAGCGGCAGATAGATGCCGAGCGCGCGGAAAAGCGCCGGACTGTACTTCTTCAGTACCATCTCCACCAGTTGCACCGCCGAGGCGATGATGACGATGTAGGAGATGAGACGCAGAAACTCCAGGTGAAAGTACGTCAGCAAAACGTTGAGCCCGTAGGCGCACAGTGATGCCACGAGCATGACGAAGGTGGTCGCCACACCCATGGGCACGGCAGTGTTGAGCTTGCCCGAGACGCCGAGAAACGGGCACAGGCCGAGGAACATCGCCAGCACGAAATTGTTGGCGAGCAGTGCGTTGACGAAAATCTGGAATGCCGTTTCACGCATTCTGGCCCGCCTCCTTGCCGGTCACCGCCTGCTTGCGCCGCGCGCGCCAGGAAAACAGCAGCAGCCAGGCGCCGAGGACGAAGAAGCCGCCCGGCGGCAGCACCATCACCACCCACGGCTGGAAGTTCGCCCCGAACAGGGACACGCCGAACAGGCTGCCGGCACCCAGGACCTCACGCACGCTGCCCAGCGCGAACAGCCCGATGGCGAAGCCTGCGCTCATGCCAAGGGCATTGACCATGGCGGGCACCGGCGGGGTCTTCGACGCATGCGCCTCGGCGCGGCCGAGAATGATGCAGTTCACGACAATGAGCTGGATGAAGGCGCCCAGGGCATCGTACAACGCCAGGCTCACCGCCTGGATGATGTAATCCACCACGGTGACGAAGGTGGCGATGATGACGATGTAGGTGGCGATGCGCACCTCCTTGGGCACCAGCTTGCGGATCAGGGACACCAGTCCGCACGAGCAGACCAGCACGAAGGTGGTTGCCAGACCCATGGTCAGGGCGTTCATGGCCGACACCGTCACCGCCAGCATCGGACACATGCCCAGTACCATCACGAACACCGGGTTCTGGCGCCAGATCCCCTCCATGAATTCGTCCCAGTTTCTTGTCGGCTGGCTCATGACGGTTTGCTCCCGATCTTGTCGATGTGCGGCGCAAGGCGCGGCAGAAGCTGTTGCGCGCTGTCGTTGATGGCCTTGCCCACGGCGCGGGAGGTGATGGTGGCGCCGGAAATGGCGTCGATCTGCCATGGCTTGGTCTTATTGCCGTGCTTGACCGCTTTCACCTCATTGGCCAGCGCGGACAACTCGCGGTTGAGCTGCACGTCGAGGGAGACGAAGTTGGCCAGGAATTCCCGGTCGGTGAGAATCTTGTCGCCGATGCCCGGCGTCTCACGCATGGACACCACGCCCATGCCGACAACGCACTGACAATCCGGCGAATAGCCGAACATTATTCGTACCGTATCGGCATAGCCCTTGGCCACGCCCTCGGCGGCGACGCCTGCCAGCTTGCCGGTGCCGTCGTAGGCAGCGTAGAACTTCACCGCACCCGCCGGCGGCTCGCCCTGGCCCGCGGGCGCGATGCCCCCGGCGGGCAGTGCGTTGAACTCGCTCACCGACTTGGCGCTGGGAATGACCTTGAAAACCGCCCGCTCGATCGCAATGCGCTTGTTGGCGGCAACCGCGTCGTAGGTGCCCTGGTAGGCGCTGACGATGATCAGCCCGCACACGGTGGCGACGACGCCCAGCGTCGTGATCATCGCCGAGGTGGCGGTCGCCGGTGGTGCCGGCATCTGCTGCGCGCTCATTGCCCGGTCTTCTTCTTGAAGAAACCCTTCTTCGGCGGCGTCGCCCCGGCATCCTCGCGCGAAATGTACTCGGGATGCATGGAGTAGGAGGCCGCCCGGCGCGCGCGTCGTGACGCGCCCTTGCCGAAGGGCAGTGGCTGGGTGTAGTGCTCGATCAGCGGCGTGGCGGCATTGCCGAGCAGGATTGCATACATCACCCCCTCGGGCAGCCCCGCGTAGTAGCGGATGGTCACAGTTAGCAAGCCGATCAGTGCGCCGTAGAGCCACATGCCTGCCGGCGTCACGGGCGACGTGGCCATGTCGGTAGCCATGTACACCGCACCCAGCACGAGGCCGCCGGACAGCAGCATGAACAGGGGATCGGGATAGCGCATCGGGTCCAGCGCGAAAAGCACCCAGGCGGTGAGGCCGGCACTGCCCAGGATGGCGGTCGGAATACGCCAGTCCATGAAGCGACGCAGCGCCAGATAGCCACCGCACAGCAGAACGAGCGCCGGTGACGGACCGACCGCCATGTGTCCGGCGAGCGACGAGAGCAGATCCCCGGCCGAGGTGACGACACCCTCGAACTTCCACCTCGCCAGGGGCGTGGCGCCGGTGAAGGCGTCCATCTTCATGGCATGAAGCCAGGCTGCGGTGTCTGCCGGCGCCATCAGAGGCAAAGCCAGGGAGGATGGAATGAACTCGCCGAAGCGCCCCGGCAGGAAGGACGGCGTATACGTGGCGATGGCGACGGGAAAGGCCGCCTGCACGAAAGCGCGGCCCACCAGCGCCGGATTGAAGACGTTGAAGCCTATGCCGCCGAACAAAGCCTTGCCCAGGGCGATGGCGGTGGAACCCGCGACCGCCCCCATCCACAGCGGGAAGCCGGGAGGCAACGTCAGTGCCAGCAGCAGGCCGGTGATGGTGGCGCTGAAGTCCGACAGGTTGCCCGCCTGCCCGCCCTGGCGCACGAAGAAGCGCTCGGTAAGCAGGCACGAGCCCGTCACCACGAGAATCGACGCTGCCGCCGATATGCCATACTGATAGACGAAAAAGGCGCACACAGGCAGCAGCGACAGCACGACGTTGAGCATGATCTGCTCGACGCTGCGCGGACCCTTGACGTGGGGCGCGGTGCGGATCTCGACGGACGCGCTCACGCCACCGCCTTCTCACGCAGGATCTGCTTGGCAACCCGGAACTGTTGCACCAGCGGGATGTTCGACGGGCAGATGTACGTGCAGCAGCCGCATTCGAAGCACTCGCCCAGGTAGTACTGCTCCGCCATCACGTCGTACTCGCGTTTGGCCGCGAGCATGCCCAGTGTCGAGGGATTGAGCCCCATGGGACAGGACTCGACGCATTCGCCGCACTTGATGCAGGGATAAGTCTTGCGGCCCTCGCGGTTCGCCAGTTCCTCGCCGCTGAATACGAGCACCCCTGACACGCCCTTGGTCACCGGCACGTCCAGCGAGGCGATGGCGTGGCCCATCATCGGCCCGCCCAGGACGATCTGTTTCGCCTCGGCGGGTGCGCCGGCGTAGTCGAGAACGAAGGACAGCGGCGTGCCGATGGGCACGCGGTAGTCGCCCGGCCGCGCCACGCCCGGGCCAGTGACAGTCACGACGCGCTCCACCAGCCCCTGCCCCGCCGGCAACAGGCGTCCCAGCGCCGCCAGGGTACCGACGTTGTTTACCACCATGCCCAAGGACAGGGGTAGCTTTCCGGAAGGCACCTCGACACCGAACAGGGCCATGATCAGCATTTTCTCCGAGCCCTGGGGATACTTGGTCGGCACCTCCTCGACAAATATGTTGCCGCCTGCCGGCGCCGCGCGCCGGAGCGCGGCAACGGCATCCGGCTTGTTGTCCTCGATGCCGACCACGGCGCGCTCCGCGCCGACGGCACGCATGCCGAAGCGGATGCCGGTGATGAGATCGTCCGCGTGCTCGACCATCACCCGGTGGTCGCAGGTGAGATAGGGCTCGCACTCGCAGCCGTTCACCACCAGCGTGTGCACCGTCGCGTCCTTGGGCACGGCGAGCTTGGCGTGGCTCGGAAAGGCGGCGCCGCCCAGACCGACCATGCCGGCGCGCTGAACCGCCAGCACGATCTCCTGGGAAGGAAAGGCATCGATCTCCTGCGTCGTGCCCCACTGCACTTCCTGCGTCGAGCCCTCGTGGACGCGAATGACGATCGCCTGGGCCCACGGGCCCCGGGCGCTGGGCCGCAGCTCAATGGCCTCGACGATGCCGGTCGCCGGCGCGTGGTGCGGCACCGACAACCAACCGTCCGCTTCGGCAATCGGCTGGCCGCGCACGACTTCCTCGCCGACGCCGACGATGGGTCGGGCCGGCTTGCCGATGTGTTGGGACAGGGGCACGATCAGCTTGCGGGCGAACGGCAGCCGCCGGATGGGATTGCCCGCCGTGATCTTGTGCGACGGCGGATGCACGCCGCGCTGGAAGGCTTCGCCGCGGAAATACGAGAGCAGCTTCATTGCGTGAGAGCAAAACCCACCATCGTCGTTCAGTTGTACTTCGCCGCCCGCGCCATCAGCTTCTCGATGCCCGGCTCGTTGGCGTTCCAGGGTGTGCCGGGATGCAGGCAGGCAGCGGTGCATTTCTCCGCGGCCTTGACCAGATCGGCATACTTGGCGCCTTTCGGGTTGATGACGATGGCCTGCTTCTGGTCGTTGTAGGCGAAAGCCTTGGGCGCGATCGTGGTGCACTCGTCGCAGGCGGTGCATTCCGGTGTCTCGATCCACACCGGCTCGTAGCCCGGCGCCGCAGTCGTATCCGTGCCCGCTGCGGCCGCCGGCACGGCAGCCGCCACGGCATCCACCGCCACGGGCGCGCCGACCATGCCCAGGCTTGCCGTGATCTTGGCAAGCAGCTCGGCACGTACCTGGTCGGCGACGATCTGGCTGTCCACGGCCGCCTTGTCTAGGCCGGCGATGTTCCGCAACTGGCACCAGAACTGCAGACGCTCCTCAGTAGCGCGCACCAAGTCCTCGGTAACCAGCAGGCGCATCAGGCGATCCTTCTGATCCACGGCCCAGATGTACGGGAACAAACCCTCACGCTCCTCGGCCGGCAGCTTGATGAGATCCGCCAGCAGCACCATGCTTTCGTTCCAGGTTTCCGGCGGCGCCTTGCGGAACTGCTTGGCGAAGCGCGCCTCCGTCGCCGCGAAGTCGGCGAAGGTCATGGGCAACTGCATCGACTGGATGCTGCCGTCCTCGGCGCGGTATTTGAGGGTGTATGTCGGCCAATCCTCCTCCAGGGAAGGGTTGCCTTCCAGGCTGACGCACTGGTCGAAGGTCACGCCCGCCTCCGGGTCGAAGCGGAACAGCGGGTAGGCACGGCTTTCCACGGCCAGCTTGCTCTGGTCCACGCTCTTGTCGTCGCCCACGCCGTGCTCGGGCGGGCAGACGGCATAGATGTTGAACAGCGCCGGCCGACGCGAGTTCAGCCCGTCGATGTAGCTCTCCAGCAAGTGATTGACGTGGGCGATGGTGCCCTGCATGACGTAGGCCGTGCGATGGGCCATGCCGATCAGGCTGATCTCCTTGCGCACCTCCTGCTTGCCATGTTGGGCGGCGCCGAAGGGCGCCATGTCGGAGATCTGGCCGATGAACCCCGATGTGCACGCCTGGCCGCCGGTATTGGAATACACCTGGGTATCGACCACGAGCACCTTGATCGGCATGCCCGACATGAGCGCCCGCGACAGGTACTGAAAGCCGATGTCATACATGGCGCCATCGCCGCCCAAGGACACGACCGGCGGGCAGAGGAGCCACTCTTCCGTGGAGAACTCGTGCCAGGTAAAGCGGCGGAAGAACTCGTCGTGTTTGTCGGCGTTGTACTCCCCGGCCAGCTCCAGCTCCGCCTTGCGCACGGCCTTGAAGCCCTCCGCCATCTTGGCCATGTGGCCTTCGAAAATGCCCATGGCCACCGAAGGCGAATCCTGGAACAGATGCGAGGTCCAGGGGAACGGATAGGGATGGTAGGGATAGGTGGAGCCCCAGACCGAGGTGCAGCCGGTGGAATTGATGATGCCCATTTCCGAGCGGCCGCGCTTGCTCGGCCCTTCGACATAGCGCCAGCGCAGGTCTTTCAGCTTCTCCAGCAACTGCGCCATGGAGCGGACCCAGGCCGGGTCGAGCGGCCGCGAGGGCTTGTTGGCCATGATGCGCGCCGACAGGTTGGCCAGCGTCAGATCCTCTTCCTTCGAGGATTCCACGGCCCGCAGCATGGCCTGCGTATCCGCAAGGTCCACCGCTTCGGTGAGCTTCATGCGTACGTGCTTCTCCAGCCGCTCGACGAGATCGTCGATCTTCGCAACGAAGTCCTTGACCCGCGGCTGCATCAGCGCCGTCACTGTCGAGGTAAACAGGTGGATCGCCGTCTTCTCGCCGCAGCCCAGGCAGGCACCGTCGCCGCAGGTCATGGCATTGTAATTGTGCTTGTCGAGCAGCAGCGTCTCCAGCGCGCCGATCTTCTCGTCCAGGCTGTCGATGCGGCTGTACTCCTTCGATGTCGAGGGCAGATCGAGCCAGAAATTCCAGTCCTGGCGCAACCGCTCGACCGAATCCTCGGTCTGCGTCACCATCTTCAACGCCATGTCCTCGCAAACCGTCACGCACAGGGCGCAGGCCTTGCAGGTGTAAGGGTTGATGGTGATGGAGAACAGCCCACCGCTGCCTTTCGCTTTCTTTTCCTTGGCATTCCAGTAGGGCTTGGTGGTGGCGAACTGGAATTCCCCCAGGCTGTTGCGGAACAGGCCGAACTCCTCGGCCATTTTCTCGCGATCGGCCTCCGGCGCCTCTGCCACGACGGCGTCGATGGCGACGTCAATCATCGGCCGCACGCTCAGTTGCGTCGCCTGGCTATCGGCCTCGACGGCGGCGCGCAGCTTCTTCTCCACGGCGCGCACGGCGCGGCGCAGGAAGCGCGTCGGCCGGCCGCCCCGCTCGATGCGCGTCACCGTCGCGTCGAACACTTCGCTCACCGAATTCACCAGTCCCGGAATGGCGCTATCCGGGCATTCCGTGTAGCAGTTGCCGCAGGCGGTGCAGTTCTCCGGGATCCACACCGGATGCTCGAAGCGGATGCCGGTCATGTCGCGGAACACGCCGGAGGCGGCCGGAATTAGCGAGGCGCCGATGAACGGATCGACGAGATTGTCGCTGCCCCTGCCGGTGGCATAGAAGCTGCCGGTCTGTTCCCAGAAGCGGTGCAGATCGGCGACGCGGCCGTCGCCCTCGGGCATTTGCTTGAGCATGATCGGCAGCGCCGCCTCCTTGCGTGCCAGCGGCTTGCGGCTGACGCCGACTTCCTTCTCCGTGATCTCGCGCAGCTCGACGAACCCGCGCCGCACGACGCGCAGGTTGTTCTCCACGACCGCCTTGCCCTTGGCACCGAACTTGGCCTGGAGCTGGTCCTCGATGGCGCGGAACAGCGCCTCCTCTGACAGATTGGCGCTCGCCATCACCGGCGAGGCGGCGAAGAACGCCCCTTGGAAAGCAATGCCTTGCATGCGCAGCTGCAGGTCGGCGCTGCCGGCCTCCTCGCGCGCGATCTGGAAAGCGTCGAGGAAGAAAACGCGCAGCTCGTTGTCGACAATCTGCTTCTGCGCCCAGACGGGGAAGCTGGCCCAGGTGGCATCGGGCGAGCCCTGATTGCTCTGGATGATGAACACGCCGCCGCGCTTCAGCCCCGAAAGCGGATTGCTGTGCTCGAATACCGCAGGGTCGGGCGAGAGCACGACATCGACATAGACATACTCGCAATTGACCCGGATCGGCTCCGGGGCCGCGGACAGGTAGTAAGTGGTCGGCTGGCCCTTTTTCTCCGAACCGTATTTCGGGTTGGCCTTGATGTCGTAGCCCAGCAACTCGAACAGGGTCATCGCCAGATTCTTGCCCGTGGTGATCGCGCCCCAGCCGCCGACGGAGTGCATGCGCACGGTGATGGCACCCTTCGGCAGCAGGTTCGGATTCTCGCTGCCGCGCAGCGCCAATTCGCCGATGCGCGGATAGGCTTCGAGCAGATGCTGGTGATGGATTTCGTCCTTCGGCGTAAGAGCCTTGTCGCGAGCGAATTCAATCGACAGGTAGAAGAACTTGCGCTTGCCGCCCTCGGGCAGCATGTTCTCCACGGTAGCGATCAGCGCCTCGGGCTGAAGGTCGCGCGAGCCAAGCCCGTAGCAACCGGAATACAGCCGCGGCAGGTCACCGGCGAGATAGACCGGATAGCCGTCGTAGGGTCGCTCGTTGTCGCGCGCGGCGCCATTTTCCAGGCACTTCGCCAGGCTCGCGCGCACCTCGCGAATGAGTGGCAGATCCTCGGCCAGCGGCTGGTCGGTGCGCTCCAGCACGGCCACGCCTTTTTTGCCCTTGAGCACATGGCCGATCAGGTCGCCGGGGAAAGGCCGGTACATGGTGATGTTCACCACGCCCACCTTGAGCTTGCGCGTCTCGCGCAGATAGTCCGCCACCGCCTCCGCCTGGACGATCATGCTGCCCATGCCGACGATGACGTACTCGGCGTCACCGAGCTTGTAGGTGCTGACGCGGTTGTAGCGCCGGCCGGTCAGCTCGGCATACTCGTCCATGCAGCGATCGGCGATGTCCTCGATGTGATCGAAGAAGTAGGGACGCTGGCCGGCGGTCGCCTGCATGTAGGCATCCTGATTCTGCACCGATCCGGAAAGCAGCGGCACGTCCACGTCCCAGATGGCCGGCACGCGCCGGCGCTTCGGGCCGTAAAGCATGGCCTGGGCCGGGGTGGGCGTGTCGATGATGTCATCGGGTTTGCCCAGGTACTCGGCCACCAACTCCCGTTCGGGCAGGCGCACCGACTCGATCAGGTGCGTTGTCAGGAAGCCGTCCTGGCCGACCACGGCCGGGGTGAGCGACAACTCCGCCGTCTTGCGCGCGATCAGATTGAGGTCGGCCGCCTCCTGGGCGCTGCGCGCCATGACCTGGATGAAGCCGGTGTCATCGACGCAGTGGTAATCGTCGTGGCCGCAATGCACATTCAGACTGGCCTTGGTGATGGCGCGGCAGCCCATGTTGAGCACATAAGGCAGGCGTTTGCCGACCGCGGCGTAGAGCGACTCGTGCATGAACGCGACGCCCTGGGCCGAGGAGAAGTTGGTGGCGCGCAGGCCCGCCATGGACATGCCTGCGGTCACCCCGGCGGCGGCGTGCTCGCTTTCCGGCTCGATGAAGATCAACGGACGCTCGGAAATGTTCAGATGCCCCTGGCTTACCGCCTCGGCCCAGTACTCGCCCATCTGGGTCGAGGGCGTGATCGGGTAGGCGCCGGCAGCGTCGGAGGCCTCGCGCTCGACGTGGACGACAGCCGTATTGCCGTCCACCGCGTCGCGTACCCCGGGGTACTTCGCCGTCTTGTTTTCCTTGGCGGTGGCGCCGGATTCCAGCAGCGAGAATTGGAAGAGCTTCTTCAGCATGGCCACACTCCTCAATGCGCAAATCAGTGCAACACGGGCAAGGGTTGCTGGCGCAGGATCCTCTTCGCCTCGGCACCCTTGACGGGCAAGTCGGGGTTGTCGAACCAGACGATGGCGCCCGTCGGGCAGCGCTCTGTGGCCGCGCGGTCGGCCTTGTCGTTCTGGTCGTAGTCGATGACCGCCAGATTGTTGTGCAGCTTCATCAGCCCCGGCGCGGCGTCGACGACGCACTTGCCGCAGGCGGTGCAGGCCACCTCACAGGCGGCCTCGGCCGTGTCGCCGTCGGCCAGGTTCTTGCACGCGACCCACAGCTTGCGGCTCACCGGCTCCAGGGAGAACAGGCCCTTGGGGCAGACTTCGACGCAGTCGTTGCAGGCGGTGCACATGACCGAGTCCACCACCGGCAGGCCGTGCCGGTCCATATGAATGGCATCGAAATCGCAAACCTCGGCGCAATCGCCCAGCCCCAGGCAGCCCCAGGCGCATTCCTTGCCGCCGCCGCTGACGACCGCCGCCGCGCGGCAGGTCTTCAATCCGGCGTAACGGGCGCGGGTGAAGGCAACATGGGCACCGCCGGCGCACGCCAGCCGCGCAACGCGCTTTTCGACAGTACCGGCTTCGACGCCGAGCAGATTGGCGATGATCTTGTTCTGTTGCGGCGAATTCACGGTGCACTGGGCCGGAATGATCTCGCCGGCCACGACCTTCTCAGCGAAATTGCGGCAGCCGGCCGTGCCGCAGGCGCCACAGTTGGACTTGGGCAGCATCTCCTCCACCTGCTCGATGCGCGGGTCCTCGTAGACGTACAGGCGGCGATTGGCAACGGCCAGCAGCCACGCCAAGCCTACCCCCAGCACCGCCATGAACGCACCCGCCACTGCCAGATTTGCCATCGTTCGCTCCTCGCCGCGATCGCAATCGAGAATCCGTCTTATTTGACCACTACCGGCGTATGGTTATTTTGTCGTGCCGGCACCAACTTCATGCCCGTTCGGCGCCAAGGCTCGAACATCTCGTCAGGGATATGCGCGCAAACAAATGCCTCGGCGGCTGCCTCCGGCGCCTTGCGGGCACCCATCGCGGCAGCCACCCACGGGAAAGCCGGAGGTCAGATCCGGCTAGCGTGACGGACTGACAGGGTGGTGGCCAGCCCGGGTGATTCGCGCGGGTGATTCGGTTGCGTCGCACCCGCGTTCGTGATGATGTCGAGTATACGAATTCTGACGCAATGCACAAGCAGCGATGTTTATGTATCGCCGAATGCCACTTATCAACCTCTGTTGGCGACACTGCATGGGTGCAGCCGTTCAATGCCGGGTCGTATCGCCGCGGCCGATGAAGGCAACGGGAAACACCGTTGCGGCGTCGGCGCGCTGGGCGGGCGCACTCTGGTAGTCGGGCATCTGGGCCGGCGCATTGCCCGACGCTTGCATGAGCTTCTGAATGAGCAACTGGATCTGGTCCGAGAGCCAGTCCTCCTCGTAGCGCGTCGGAATGAATCGCAACTCCCGGACGCGCTCGGGGATATCGGCGGCGGCGTAGACCTCGTTGGCAGCGTAGGCAGCGGAGAAAAACGGCCCGGCGATGAAACGCAGGCGGTAACCGCTTGCGCCGTCGTGCTCGAGCAGAAAGATCCGGGCGCCGGCGGCCAGCTCGTGGTCGTCGTCGAACACCGGCGTCACCGCGAACGCCGCGGCCCTGTTCTCGATCACGAAGCGGGTCGCTTCGTCGAAGCCAAGACGATTGTCTTGCGCCGGTGCGGCATTCTGTTCCAGTTGATCGGACACGATGGCCTCTCCTTCGGGGAACGGTTGCGTCGTTCCACGCTACCACGCCTGTCGCATGCCACAAGCGGAGTTGTTTATTCGCCGATCGAGGCGTGTTATCGACGAGGCAGCGCAGGCGGCCGACGCGAAACGTCGTCCGTCGATCCGAGCCGATAGAATGGCATTTTGCCCGCGATCGCCGCGCCCGACGACATTGCCATGCCCCAGGACCGCCCCAACGCCATCGTCATCCATGGCGCGCGCCAGAACAATCTCAAGACTCTCGACCTTGCCATCCCGCTCAACGAGCTGATCGTGGTCACCGGCGTGTCCGGTTCGGGCAAGTCCTCCCTCGTCTTCGACACTCTCTACGCCGAAGGACAGCGGCGCTACGTGGAAACCTTCTCGCCCTACGCGCGGCAGTTCCTCGATCGCATGGACAAGCCGCAGGTGGAGCGCATCGAAGGCATCCCGCCGGCGATCGCCATCGACCAGACCAACCCGGTGCGCACTTCCCGTTCCACCGTGGGCACGATGACGGAACTGAACGACCACGTGAAGCTGCTCTTCGCCCGCGCCGCGGCGCTGTTCTGCCGCGGTTGCGCGCGGCCGGTGCGGCGCGACACGCCGGAGAGCATCTACCGGGAACTCACCGCCCGCAGCCAGGCGAGCGGCGACCCGCGGCTGATCATCACCTTCCCCGTGCCCATCCCGCACAACTTCTCGGAACGGGAGGTACTGGCGCTGCTGGAACAGCAGGGCTACGCGCGGGTGCATGCCCGCCATGACAATGTGCTCGACGTGGTACAGGACAGGCTGCGGCTGGCCAACGCGGAACGGGCACGGGTGATGGAGGCGCTGGAAGCGGCACTGCGCGTCGGCCAGGGCCGCGTCGATATCCATGTCCTCGCACCGGGCGCAGGCGCCGACGCCGCGCCGGAAGCGGTGTGGCGCTTCAGCACCGACCTGCACTGCCCCGACTGCGACATCCACTACCACGATCCCAACCCCAGCCTGTTTTCGTTCAACTCGCCCATCGGCGCCTGCGACACCTGCCGCGGCTTCGGCCGCAGCATCGGCATCGACTTCGGGCTGGTCGTCCCCGACGAATCGAAAACGCTGCGCGGCGGCGCCGTCAAACCCTGGCAGACGGAGAGCTACCGCGAATGCCAGGACGACCTGGAGCAATACGCCAAAAAGCGCGACGTCCCCCTGGACCTGCCCTGGCGCGAGCTGACGCCGGAGCAGCGCCACTGGGTGCTCGAGGGCGAGCCACAGTGGAAGAGCTGGCGCAGTTCCTGGCCCGGCACCTGGTACGGCGTGCGGCGTTTCTTCGACTGGCTCGAAACCAAGAGCTACAAGATGCACATCCGTGTGCTGCTGTCGAAGTACCGCGCCTACACACCCTGCACCGCCTGCGACGGCGCGCGGCTGAAACCGGACGCGCTGCAGTGGCGGCTCGGCACGCGGGAGGATGCCGACCGCGTCCTCGCACCGGAGCGGCGCTTCCTGCCCCGCGGGTTGACGTGGCCACGCGCGACGCTCGAAACCCTGCCGGGGCTGAGCGTCCATGACCTGATGCTGCTGCCCATCGGGCGCTGCCGCGACTTCTTCGCCCGCCTGCATCTGCCGGCGCCCCTGGACGAGGCCACCGACCTGCTGCTGACCGAGATCCGTGCGCGCCTGGACTATCTATGCGAGGTGGGCCTGGGTTATCTGACGCTGGACCGGCAGTCGCGCACGCTCTCCGGCGGCGAGGTGCAGCGCATCAACCTGACCACGGCGCTGGGCACGTCTCTGGTGAACACCCTGTTCGTGCTGGACGAGCCGTCCATCGGCCTGCATCCCCGCGACATGGGCCGCGTCATCCGCGTCATGCAGCGGTTGCGCGACGCCGGCAACTCCCTGGTGGTCGTCGAGCACGACCCGCAGATCATGCTCACCGCCGATCGCATCCTCGACCTGGGCCCCGGCCCGGGCGAGCGCGGCGGTGAGGTGGTGTTCTTTGGCACGCCCGCCGAATTGACGCACGCACGCACGCTCACCGCCGACTACCTGGCGGGGCGCAAGCGCGCCGACGCCGGCCTCGCGCCCCGCGCGCCCGAGCGCGACGGGCTCGCGCTGCGCGTGCTGGGCGCCGCCGAACACAACCTGAAGCAGATCGACGTGACCTTTCCGCTCAACCGCCTGGTGTGCGTCACCGGCGTCTCCGGCTCCGGCAAGTCCACCCTGGTCGAGGACGTGCTCCACGCCGCGCTGCGCAAGGCCAAGGGCAAGCCCACCGAGGCGCCGGGCGCCCACCGGGCGCTGCTCGGCCACGAGCACATCGCCGAGGTGGTGATGGTGGACCAGTCGCCCATCGGCAAAACCACGCGCTCGAACCCGGCCAGCTACATCGGCGCCTTCGACGCCATCCGCACCCTGTTCGCCCGCGAGCAACTGGCGAAGGAGCGCGGCTACAGCACGGGGACGTTCAGCTTCAATGCCGGCAACGGCCGCTGTCCCACCTGCGGCGGCAACGGCTTCGAGCACGTGGAGATGCAGTTCCTGTCCGACGTCTATCTGCGCTGCCCCGATTGCGACGGCACCCGCTATCACCCCGAAGTGCTCGAGGTCAAGCTCGCCGGCCGGTCCATCGCCCAGGTGCTGGACATGACGGTGTCCGAGGCGGTGACGTTCTTCGCCAGGGCGCCGGAGGTGCTGGCGCGCCTGAAGCCGCTGGCCGAGGTGGGCCTGGACTACCTGCGGCTCGGCCAGCCGGTGCCCACGCTCTCCGGCGGCGAGGCCCAGCGCCTGAAGCTTGCCGGCCACCTCGCCGATGCCGGTGCGCGCGACGGCGACGCCGCGCCGCCCGGGGCCAAGTCCTCGCTGTTCCTGTTCGACGAACCGACCACCGGGCTGCACTTCGACGACATCGCCAAGCTGCTGCGGGCCTTCCGCAAGCTGATCGGCGCCGGCCACTCGCTGGTGGTGATCGAGCACAACCTGGATGTCATCGGCGCGGCGGACTGGATCATTGACCTCGGGCCGGAGGGCGGCGACGCCGGCGGCGAGATCGTCTGCGTCGGCACGCCGGCCGAGGTAATGGCCCACGCCACTTCCCACACCGGCAAGGCGCTCAAGGACTACACGGCAGCCGTCGGCCGGGGCAAACCCGGCGCGGCTTCGCGCAGGCGTGCCTCGATGACGGCGCGCGAGAAGCCGGCGCCGGCCTACGCCGCCGACAATGCCATCCGCATCCACAACGCCCGCGAGCATAACCTGAAGAACGTGGACGTGGACATTCCGCGCAACCGCTTCACCGTCATCACCGGCGTGTCGGGCAGCGGCAAGAGCACGGTCGCCTTCGACGTCCTGTTCGCGGAAGGGCAGCGCCGCTACCTGGAATCCCTCAACGCCTACGCCCGCCAGTTCGTGCAGCCCACCGCCCGGCCCGATGTGGACGCCATCTTCGGCATCCCGCCGACGGTGGCCATCGAACAGCGCACCAGCCGCGGCGGGCGCAAGAGCACGGTGGCGACGCTGACCGAGATCTATCACTTCCTGCGCCTGCTCTACGTCAAGCTCGGCACCCAGCACTGCCCGGACTGCGACGTGCCCATCGCGCCCCAGAGCTTCGATTCCATCGCCGCGTCGCTCATGCGCGACTATCGCGGCAGCCAGATCTGGCTGCTGGCGCCGCTGGTCGTCGCGCGCAAGGGCTATTACACCGATCTGGCGAAGTGGGCCAATGCCAAGGGGTTTTCCGATCTGCGCGTGGACGGCGAGTTCCTGCCCACCGCCGCCTGGCCGCGGCTCGACCGCTACCGCGAGCACACCATCGAGCTGCCGGTGGCCGACCTGCGCGTCGCGGCGAAATCGGAACATGCGCTGCGCAAGGCGCTGGCGGACGCGCTGGACTACGGCAAAGGCGTGGTGCATGTCATGCTGCAGACGCCGGCGCCGAAGACGGTCGCCGCGAAGCACGCCACACGCGCCGCCACCGCCCTCGGCGACGCGGTGTTCTCCGTCAAGCGCGCCTGCCCCGCCTGCGGCCGGAGCTTCGCCGAACTCGACCCGCGGCTGTTCTCCTTCAACTCCAAGCACGGCTGGTGCGAGAGCTGCTACGGCACCGGACTGGCCCTGTCCGGCTTCGACGCCGAGCAGACGGGCGAGGAGATCTGGTGGAACGAATGGTGGGAGGGCGACGCGCAGGCCTGCCCCGACTGCGCCGGCCGGCGGCTCAACCCGGTGGCGCTCGCCGTGCGTTTTCGCGAGCAGTCGATCGCCGAACTGACGGCGCTGCCGGTGAGTGCGATGGAGCGGTTCTTCCGCAAGCTGCGGCTGGCCGGACGCGAGGCGGAGATTGCGCGCGACATCGTCGCCGAACTGGGCACGCGCTTGTCATTCCTGAACGAAGTGGGCCTGTCCTACCTCTCCCTCGACCGGGCGGCGCCGACGCTGTCCGGCGGCGAGGCGCAGCGCATCCGCCTCGCCGCCCAGCTCGGCTCGAACCTGCAGGGCGTGTGCTACATCCTCGACGAGCCGACCATCGGCCTGCACCCGCGCGACAACCGCCTGCTGCTCGACACCCTGGCCCGGCTCGAGGCCAAGGGCAACACGGTGGTGGTGGTCGAGCACGACGAGGAGACGATCCGCCGCGCCGACCACGTGGTGGACCTGGGCCCGGGCGCGGGCACCGAGGGCGGCCGCGTCGTCGCCCAGGGTTCGGTAGCCGATCTCGTGCGCGCGCCGCAATCGGTGACCGGCAAATTCCTCGCCGCGCCGCTGCGCCATCCCTTCGCGACGCGCCGCGCCGTTGCCGCGGACACGCCCTGCCTGGAAGTGGTGGGCGCGTCGCTGCACAACCTCAAGGACCTGCAGGTGCGCATTCCCCTCGGGCGGCTGGTGTGCATCACCGGCGTGTCGGGCAGCGGCAAGAGCACGCTCGCCCGCGACGTGCTGCACGACAACCTGCGCCGCTTCGTAGGAGCGGGCCATGCCCGCGATTCCCGCTTGTCGCGGGCACGGCCCGCTCCTACAGGGTGCACCGCCATCCGCGGCTGGGAAACGGTCGCCCGCGTCCTGGAAGTCGATCAGACCCCGATCGGCAAGACGCCCCGCTCCTGCCCCGCCACCTACGTCGGCTTCTGGGACGCCATCCGGCGCGCCTTCGCCGACACCCACGAGGCGCGCATGCGCGGCTACGGCGCCAGCCGCTTCTCCTTCAACACCGCGGGCGGCCGCTGCCAGGAATGCGAAGGCCAGGGGCTGAAGAAGATCGAGATGAGCTTCCTGCCCGACGTCAAGGTGGCCTGCGACGCCTGCCGCGGCGCGCGCTTCAACGAAGAGACGCTGATGGTGCGCTTCAAGGGCATGAGCATCGGCGAGGTGCTGGCCATGAGCGTGGATCAGGCGACGGAGTTCTTCGCGGCACACGCCTCCATCCACCACGCGCTGCGGCTGCTGCAGGACGTGGGACTGGGCTACCTCACCCTGGGCCAGCAGAGCCCGACGCTGTCCGGCGGCGAGGCCCAGCGCATCAAGCTGGTCACCGAACTCGCCAAGGTGCGCGGCGACGCCCCCCGCGCGCGCACCGCCCGCGCCGCGCCGCACACCCTGTACGTCCTCGACGAACCCACCGTCGGCCTGCACATGGCCGACGTGGAAAAGCTCATCCGCGTGCTGCATCGCCTGGTGGATGCCGGCAACACCGTGGTGGTGATCGAACACAATCTCGATGTCATCGCCGAGGCCGACTGGATCATCGACCTGGGACCCGAAGGCGGCGAGGCCGGCGGGCGCATCGTGGCCGAGGGGGCACCGGAGGCGCTGGCACGCGCCCGGGGGCGGTCGCATACCAGTGGGGCGTTGGCGGAGTTTCTGGCGGAGCGGGGGGTGTGAGGGGGAGGGGAGCAACCTGGATGGCATTTCGCATCATTGACGGCCCTCAGCCCCAAGCCTTCCATCGGCGGGTTCTCTACTTGCCAGATCCGCGAACGACTCCCTCGTTAGCTCGGCAGAAATGGATTGATAACTTCAGCAGGAAGTACCAGAAGCCGGCTTGGTTTAACGAGAAGATCCGCTGCTTTCTAGTGTTCCCAATAAAGGTCGTGGGTAGTTGCGACTGAACATTGTCGAAAAAAACCACGTACTCATCGTCCAGGGTTCCAGACTTTGGGAAATAGAAGATATTCGAGATTTCCTGGCGGCGGATCGTGCGGAGCTTGTCGTCTATCTCTGCGGCCAAGACTCCATGATGCTGCAACAGACCAATGAGCCGACTCACGCGAACAAGAGGAGAGATCGTTACCCGAATTGGAACGTCCCTCGGATTCTCCGACGCGATATCACAGGTATTCGAAAGCACGACGGCCTTAATTTGCCTTCGCTCACCAGCCTCGATATCGAAAAAATCGACACTTTCCCAACCATCTCCCTGCAGCAGTTCGTTCAAGCTGTTTGTGGCGTAATAGGAGTGCGTTTCGGGCAGCCTAGATAACTCCGCAAACAGATCCTTCCGCCCCTCAGGAGACAGGTACTTCGGCAAAAAAGCAGCGGCGTCCTCGAACGAAAAACCCATGAATCCTATTCGTAAAGTTCGCTGAGGTGTGCAGAGATGATTCCTTGAATTTCCGCGCCGAGCGTCGTCTGGCGCCCCAATAGCGACATCGCTATTGCCGCAAAATCGTGCTCAGTGGGATAAGGCACTTGTTTCCAAATTCTCATCCCCTTTACCGATTCTCCCGAAATCGTCGCCCGATACGATGCGGCTTCCGTGAACGCGGATCGAACGTCAAATTCCCTCGTGCACGAAGCGTCTACACCGTGCCTCGGCGAAACGGCGGTGCTAGCAACGAGAGCACAGGAAATTGCTCCAAGTACCACTGGCGGGCATGACGAGGAAGTTCTGCGAGCTTCCCACGGCTCAATATTCGGGACCATAGTTCTCCACCGTTTCCTTGGTTAGCACTTCAAAAAACAAATCCTTCTCGTCTGTATGTACTGCCTCCAGTAGGTCCGGCGCATCAGCCCAAAAATCATCGAACGGCCCCATGTATATCGAATCGATGTCTACGATTAACCCGCTGCGGGCCTCTGACGTTCCCAACCTCTGCGTAACTGCCTGAGTTACTAACTGGAGTATACAGATCCGCTTTTCGCGAGCGAATTCCGTCCGAATTACGATGGGCTCTGCCGCCAGCGTTTTCTCGCCAACCCCAAGGCGGATGTCTACCAGTCCAACATGGTCTTGCGCAGGTGGAGCCTCGATTAAATTGACATACTTGACTGAAATACGTTCAGCAGTGCCCACCAGCCCACTCTCATGCATGTGTCCCCACACGTCTAAGACGAGGGTCTTAAAGGCATCCCACCCGGGATATGGGGTGGCTGCCGCCACGGCGACGGATCGATCCCCGACTAAAAGCATACCGTCTTGTCCTACCAAACGGTGCTCGGGGACATAAGAAAGATTAGGGTCGACTGCCTTGAGTTGGGCCGGAAATTGGGACGCCGGCAAGTCCTCTAATCTTCCGAACCTATCCTTTAGACGGGAGAACAGGTAACCCAGCATTAACTTCCCACCTCCCCCTTGGCTGGAAAGCAAATACCGAAACTCGGCAATCGCCTCAACGATTGGGTCTCTTGAGAGCTTGCGGGGGTATGGTCGCTTCATGGGGATAATTCTAACGCAGACCCGCGCTTCCGTACGCGGTCGAAGGCATTTCCAACCATCGGCAGTGGGCGAAGGCCGGTCATAGGCTGCGAACAGACCAACAGCCGCCCTGGAACGAGTCCACCATCGAGTAGCACGACTTGGCGGGGCGGTCCACGTCATGATTGCGTATGCTTACCGCCTTGAGGCAATCGGTAGAGTGTCGTCATGACCACACCTGCAAACGCACATCCCCGTCATTCGCTGGAAATCCTGCTTGGCGGCAAGCGTGTCCTGCAGGCCAGGCCGCGCACGCCGCTGGACTGGGTTTCGCTGATCCGCCAGGGCATTTCCTCGGCCGCGGTGGATGCCCTTGCCGGGACCATTCACCTTACCCAGTCCGAACTCGCGGCGGCCCTGGGCATTCCCGAACGTACCCTGGCCCGGCGCAAGAAGGAGGGCACGCTCAGCAGCGAGGAGTCAGCCAAGCTGGTGCGGCTGGCGCGCGTCGTGGAGCGGGCCGAGGAAGTCTTCGAGAATCTGGATGCCGCCCTCGGCTGGCTGAAGTCCCCGAATGCCGCGCTGACCGGGGCGACGCCGCTGTCCCTGCTGGACACCGACATCGGCGCGGAAAGCGTACTGGATACCCTCGGGCGCATCGAACACGGGGTCTTCGCGTAAAACCACCCGATGCTCACCGTCTGGCGGTTGGTGACGGCCCGGTTCGCCGCCGCCGCGTTCTCGGGCGAGGGCGCGCCCCGGGCCGCTAAGGGCTCAACTGCGGCGGCTCGAACAGCGACCGGATCGTGACGCGCCGGATCGTTGGCTGATCCGGCACGGCGTACATCACATCGGTCATCATTTCCTCGAAGATGCCGCGCAGGCTGCGGGCGCCGGCCTTGTATTCGATGGCCAGTTCGGCAATCTGGCGGAAGACCTCGGGCGCGACCTGCAGCGTGACGCCGTCGGCCGCCAGCATCGCCTGGAACTGCCGATAGATGGCGTTCTTCGGCTCGGTCAGGATGCGGACCAGCATATCCCGCGTCAGTTCGTGCAGCCGGGTGACAACCGGCAGGCGGCCGGCGAATTCCGGGATCAGGCCGAATTCGAGCAGGTCGGTCGGTTTGACCCGCGCGTTGAGGCGCTCGAGGATCTTCTGGTCGTCGCCGCCGCCGGTCGAGATGAAGCCGAAGGTATGCGTCCTGGTCAGGATGGTGTCCAGCCCGACGAAGGCGCCGCCGCAGATGAACAGGATGTGGGTCGTGTCGAAATGGCGTCCGTCCCTGAGCCGAACCGGCGCGCCTTCCATGATCTTGAGCAGCGCGTGCTGCACGCTCTCGCCCGAGCTGCCGTGGGCGGCGGCGCCCGCCGCCCGGAGCTTGTCGACCTCGTCGACGAAGACGATGCCGCGCTGGGCGCGGGCGGGATCGCCGCCGGCGCGTTCGATCAGGCGGTGCAGGATGGCCTCGATCTCGTCGCCGACGAACTGCGTCTGTGCCAGCGACGTGGCATCGACCGTCACGAAGGGCAAGTCGAGGATGCGCGCCAGCGTTTCGCACAGCAGCGTCTTACCGGAGCCGGTCGGGCCGATCAGCAGGATGTTGCTCTTGGTCAATTCGACCTGGTCGGGTACGACCTGCGCCATCCGGCGATAGTGAGCGTGCATGGTGACGGCCAGGACACGCTTGGCCGCATCCTGGCCGATTACATGGTCGTTCAGGCAGGCGACGATTTCGCTGGGCTTGAGCAGGCTGGACATCGGACGGCTCCGCAGGGGCAATCGCCGGATGCTAAGCCGGTTGGGGGAGCCAGGTAAAGCGCGGCCCGCGGCCTTGGCGGCTGCCGGACAGCGGTCACCGCGTCGGAAGGCAGGCTGGCGGTTGGTGACGACCCGGTTTGCCGCTGCCGCGTTCTCGGGCGAGGGAGCGCGCCGGCAGGCGCCGGTGGTGGCGTCGTTCCAGCGCGCCCGTCAGGAAAAGGGATTGACGATGCGCACGCCATCGATCATTTGATCGTCCTGCATGTCTTCCGAAAACAGAACAGTCGCTCCTGCCGCATTGATTGTGGCCACGAGCATCGCGTCCCAGAACTGGAGTCGATGGCGTTCGGACAGGTAAAGCGCCTTTTGAATCGTACTTCTATCTGCCTGGACGATCGGAGCAAGCGTGGCGAGCTGTGCTATGGCTTCCGACGCGGCGGGGGCGGCAAGTCCAAGCTTGCGTGTGGTGACATTGGCAAACTCGGCCAGCGCCTGCAGCGCCAGCACGGCGTCGCTTTTCGGCAGCAGTCTCAGAATCTCAGACGCGATTCTCGCCCGAGGATCGGTTTGCCGCCCAACCGCGTAGATCAGCACATTCGAGTCAAGGCTGATCTTAGAGGTGGCGAGCAATCTTTTCCATCCGGTCGGCATACAGCTCCTCGCGGTCGAATTTGTAGCCCTTGAGGTCGAGCTCTAGGGACAACAGGTGCGCCAATGCCGCTTCCTGCTCGGGCGCGAGCTTGCGCTGCTCGGTCACCCGGACGAGTCTGGCCACCGGCCTGCCGCGCTTGGTGATAACGATCTCATCGCCCCGCTCCACCGCCTCGATGTAGCGGGACAGGTGCTGGTTGGCCTCGCGCAGGCTGATTTGCTGCTTCATATGGGTGTACTCTCCAGAAATCCAACAGGCATTGTAGTATGTCCTACATTTGCCCGCAACCGCCGCAACGCTCACCCGCCGCGCCGCTGCCATGCCGCGCGCCACGGCGCATGGGCGAAATTCTCGATCAGGAAGTCCACCAGCGCCGTGACCTTGGGCGAGCGGTGGCGTCCGTGGGGATAGACGATGTGCAGCGGCACCGGCTCGACGTGGTGCGAGTCGGTGAGGATCGGCACCAGCGCGCCGCGGGCGATCTCAGCGCCGACGATGTTGTCGGCCAGCCGGATGATGCCCACGCCCATGACGGCGAGTTGGAGCAGCGTCTCGGCGCTGTCGGAACCGACCTTGCCGCCCACCTCGATGATGCGCGTGCCCTGCGCCGTGTCGAAGGGCCAGCGGCGCAGCTCCGGCATGGTGCTGATGTACAGGCAGTTGTGCTGTTGCAGCTCGTCCGGCGTGCGCGGCGTGCCGTGACGCTCCAGGTACGCGGGCGAGGCGCAGATGGTGCGCCACAGGTCGCAGACGCGCCGGGCGATGAGCGACGAATCGGCCAGTGCGCCGTAGCGGATCGCCAGGTCCATGTTTTCCTCGACGATGTCCACCCGGCGGTCGGTGATCGACAGCTCCAGCTCGATCTCCGGATAGCGCTCGAGAAATCCCGGCAGCGCCGGCACCAACTGATGCATGCCAAAAGCCGTGCCGACGCTCACGCGCAACAATCCCCGCGGCCGGTCGCGGAAGCGCGTGACCTCGTTCTCGGCCTCGTCGATCTCCGCCAGGATATGCCGGCAGCGTAGGAAGTAGGCCTCGCCCTCCGGCGTGAGCGCCAGACTGCGCGTGGTGCGGTTGAGCAGTCGCACGCCGAGCCGGTCCTCCAGCCGCGTGACCAGTTTCGACAGCGCCGAAGGCGTCAGCCCCAGTTCGCGCGCCGCCGCGGAGAACCCGCCCAGTTCCACCGACCGGACGAAGGCACGCATCTCCCCAGCCGCATCCGCAGGACGCATTTATGAATTTCCGTCACCAATCTTTTGCCGATGAAGTAGATTGTACGCGAAATGAAGAGGAATTAAAGTGGGCGCATGGCAGAGGGCCGGAGGCCCCAACAGTAAGGAGTGAGCTATGCGATACCTGGACCTGGTTGAAATCGAACGCGAGGCGCGCCGGCGGCGCTCCGAAGAGCTTGCGCGCCTCTTTGCATCGCTGGCGCGCGCTATCATTCGGATGATTTCGTTCAAAGGGGCGCCTGCGAAGCAGGCTCCTGCCCGGCCGGCAACTTGCCAGTAAGACGTCGCTCCGGCCGGCTTCCCAGCCGGAGCCGACACCCATGCCGGCGCCGGTATGATGGCGGGGCCATTCCAATCCCGCCGCCGCCCACACGATGCCGGAACTGCCTGACCTCGCCGTCTATATCGAGAGCCTCGACAACCGGATCGTTGGCCGGACGCTGGAACGCATCCGTCTCCTCAGCCCGTTCGTCCTGCGCAGCGTCCTCCCGCCGTGCACCGCCGCGGAAGGCAAGCGCGTCACGGCGTTGCGCCGCATCGGCAAGCGCATCGTCGTCTGCCTGGAAGGCGATCTTTACCTGGTGCTGCACCTGATGATCGCCGGCCGCTTGCGCTGGATCGAACCCGCGGGCAAAAGTCCGACGCGCATTACGTTGGCACTGTTCGAATTCCCCAGCGGCACGCTCGCCTTCACCGAAGCCGGCAGCAAGCGGCGCGCCTCATTGCATCTGGTGCAGGGCGCCGCGGGCCTCGCCGCCCTCGACCCCGGCGGCATCGAGGTAGCGGACGCCGACGGCGCAGTGTTTGCGCAGCGCCTGCGGCAGGACAACCACACCCTCAAGCGCGCGCTCACGGACCCGAAGCTGTTCAGCGGCATCGGCAACGCCTACTCCGACGAGATCCTGCATCGCGCCCGGCTCTCGCCCGTCGCCCTCACGTCCCGGCTGAGCGACGACGAAGTGACGCGCCTCTACCACGCCGCCCGCGACACACTGGCGGAATGGACCGAGCGGTTGCGGTGCGAAGCGGCCGGCCGTTGGCCAGGGAAGGTGACGGCCTTTCGCGACGGCATGGCGGTGCATGGACGCTACGGCCAGCCCTGCCCCGTTTGCGGCGCCCCGGTGCAGCGCATCGTCCATGCCGAAAACGAAACCAACTACTGCGCCCGCTGCCAGACTGGCGGCAAGGTACTCGCCGACCGGTCGCTGTCGCGCCTGCTCAAGAAGACCTGGCCGCGCAACATCGACGAACTGGAGTAGCGCGCCGGCGCACCAGGTAGCCGCCGCCACCAATCCGCGCCGTTCGGTCATAATCGCGCCTCGTCGTCGAACAACGAGGAGCAACCCGCATGGCCAGGGCGAACACATCGGTCACCCTTTACTACAATCCACGCTGCAGCAAGTGCCGCGCCGCGCTCGATCTGCTGCGCGGGCGTGGCGTCGAACCTCAGGTCATCGACTACCTGAAGACGCCGCCAAGCGCAGCCGAACTGCGCGCCCTGATCGCCAAGCTGGGCATCAAACCCGCCGAGCTGGTGCGCACCGGCGAGGACGTGTTCAAGGAGCTGTACCAGGGTCGCAACCTGAGCGATGCCGAATGGATCGCCGCGCTGGCCGGGCATCCCATCCTCATAGAGCGTCCCATCGCCGTGCGCGGCGACGAGGCCGTCATCGGCCGGCCGCCGGAGCGGGTGCTGGCGGTGCTGTAGCGCGGGCTCGTCGCCGGAGCGCATCAATGAAATGCGGGTGATCGCGCCGGCGCGGATTCGGGAACGCAACGTGGATGTGCTGGAGATCATCGGTCTGCTCGCGCTGATCGGCGGCGTCTGGCTGTGGCGCGACAGCCTGCGCGCCCGCGAAGCCGGCATGCGCGCCTGCCGCGCCGCCTGCGATGCCGCCGGCGTGCAGTTCCTCGACGACACCGTGGCAATCAACTCGCTCCGGCCGGCGCGCGACGACGACGGACGCCTGCAGCTGCGGCGCGTCTACACCTTCGAGTACAGCGACACCGGCGACAACCGCCGCCGTGGGTGGGTGACGCTGCTGGGTGACCGCGTCGTTGCACTCAATCTCGGATTGCGGGTGGTCTAAACAGGGAGAAACGACATACGGCGGGCTGCATATCGACGTCTGCCGCGCCAGGTTGTCCGACGGCAAGGCGATTTCCGTCATTGGCGCAGCGGCCGTTGTGACAGTAGCGCCGCGAAAGCGCTGGCGACCGCGGCGCCATGCGTCGCCCGACGTCGAAGTCCGGCGGAACCCGGTAGGGTGCGCTCGCGCACCTGCGGCTGAAACGCGTCTTGGTCGCCGCGAAGGTCTTCGGGCATTTGCGGACGGCCGGAGACACTGGGCGGGGATAGCCGGCCGTGAATAGGTCCGCTCACTTCACCCGGCTGGGCAGCCACAGCGCGATCTCGGGAAAGACCGCCAGCGCTACGATGTACAGACCCATGATGACGATGAACGGGATGACGCCGCGCATGAGCTGGCTGAACGAGATGTCGGGGGCGATGCCGTTGATGACGAACAGATTGAGCCCGACCGGCGGCGTGATCAGGCCCATCTCCATGTTGATGGTCAGCACGATGCCGAACCAGATCGGATCGAAGCCGGCGGCGACGATGCCGGGCATGATCACCGGCGTCACCATGAGGATGATCGCCACCGGCGGCAGGAAGCAGCCGAGCACGAGGAGCAGCACGTTGACCCAGAGCAGATAGGCCCATTTCGACAGTCCCAGCCCCACCAGCCACTGCGCCATGCTCTGGGTGATGTGCAGATAGCTCATGACGTAGGTGAACAGGAATGCCATGGCGATGATCATCATGATCATGCAGGACTCCCGCGCCGTGCCGAGCAGGATCTCTCTCAGATCGCGCCAGCGCCACACGCCGTAGAGAGTGACGACGAGCACGAGTGCCCCGGCCGCGCCCACGCCCGCCACCTCGGAGGGCGTGCCCCAGCCGTCGTAGAGCGCCACCATCACGACGCCGATCAGCAGCACGAACGGCGCCACCCGCGGCAGCGTTTCCAGCCGTTGTTTCCAGGTGAAGGCTTCTGCGCGCAGCAGCGCCCGCGGCCCGCCGGCGAGCGTCTCTTCGCGTTCGCGCCAGGCGGCGAACATGACCCATAGGGCGAAGATCAGCGCCAGCAGCGCGCCGGGGATAAGGCCGGCGATGAACAGCTTGCCGATGGATTGCTCGGTGATCAGCCCGTAAATAATCAGGGTCAGACTCGGTGGGATGAGAATGCCCAGGGTGCCGCCGGCGGCGATCAGTCCGGTGGCAAGCTCGGCGGAGTAGCCGCGCTTTCTCATCTCTGGAATGCCCATGCTGCCGATGGCGGCGCAGGTGGCGGGACTGGAGCCGCACATGGCGGCGAACACGGAGCAGCCGAAGACATTGGCCACGCCCAGGCTGCCGGGGAGCTTGTAAAGCCAGCGGTGCGCCGCCTCGTAGAGGTCGGCGGCGGCGCGCGTCTTGCCGATCGCCGCGCCCATGAGGATGAACAGCGGAATGGTGAGCAAGGTGAAGTTGTTCAGCTCGCTGTAAAGGGTCTCGGTCACGCCTTCCAGATTGGTCGGCGGCATGAACAGGAACATGAAGATCAGCGCGACCCCGCCCAGGGCAAAGGCGATCGGCATGCCGGAAAACAGCAGCAGCAGCGCCGCGCCCAGGTAGAGCAGGCCGATCTCAAGCACGGCCATCGCCGCCCCTCGCGAACAGCGGCACGAGCCGCGCACCGATGATCTGGATGGCATACTGCAGGGTGAGCAGCGTCATGCCGAAGGCGACAAAACCGAAGGGGATCCACAGCTTGGGCGCCCAGGTCGAATTGCTTTCCCAGCCCTCGGCCCAGGCGCGGGCGAAGAAGTCCCAGGCGTTCACCGCGACGAAGCCGCACAGCGACGCCGACAGAAGGTCCGCCAGCAGGAGTCGCCAGCGGTTCGCCCGCGAAGTCAGCACGGCATCGACGATCTCGATGTGAACATGGGCGCGCACGGCCAGCGTGTAGGCAGCCGCGACGAAGGTCGAGGCGATGAGCAGCAGGATGCACAGCTCCAGGGCCCAATCGCTCGGGCGCCTGAAGAAATAGCGCGCCAGCACCTCGTAGGTCAGGATCAGCGCCGAGACGACGATCATCAAGCCGGACAGATAGCCCATCCACAGGTTGAGTCGGGCGATCGCGCCGGTGAGAGCGTGCCAGAGGCGGCTCATGGCGGACGTCGGGAAGGGTGCGTTCTACTTCACGGCAGCGGCCATGTCCAGAAGCTGCTTGCCGTTCTTGACCTTCTCCTCGAAGTCCTTCCACGCCGACGCCTTGGCGATGTCGCGCCACTTGTTGAAGGCCGCTTCATTCATGTTGTGCACGGCGTCGCCCGCCTGGGTGTAGACCTCGGCCAGTTTCTGGTCGTCGGCGCGCGCCGCCTCGAGGCCGAACTTCTCCAGGCTTGCGCCAACCTCCAGCACGATCTTCTGCTGTTCCGGGGCGAGCTTGTCGAAGCTCGCCTTGGACATCATGAGCGGCTCGAACATGAACCAGAAGGTCTTCTCGCGCGCCGTCGTCACGTGTTTGGCATGCTCGTGCAGACGGAAGGAAATGAGCGACGTGCTGGAAGTCAGGGCGGCGTCCAGCACGCCGGACTGCATGGCGCTGTAGATCTCGCTCGACGGTAGATTGGTGACCGAGGCGCCCGCCGCCTTGAGCATCATGTCCATTTCCTTGCTGCCGCCGCGGAACTTCAGCCCCTTCACATCATCCGGGCTGATGATCGGCTTGTCCTTGGAGGCGATGCCGCCGGCCTGCCACACCCAGGTGAGTATCTTGGCGCCCTTCTCCTCCACCAGGCGGTTCAACTCCTTACCGATCGGCGCCTCCTTCCAGCGCAAGCCCTGCTCGTAACTGGTGATCAACGCCGGCATCAGGCCGATGTTGAACTCGGGCACGCGCCCGCCGGCGTATGACAGCGGATACAGCGACAAATCGAGGGAGCCGCTGGTCATGGCACCCCATTGCTCCACCGGCTTGACCAGCGAAGAGGCGGGATAGATCTCGAACTTCAACTGGCCGTTGGTGCGCTTTTCCACCTCCTGGGCGAACTTACGCACCAGCCGGTCGCGAAAATCCCCCTCGTCGATGGTGCCGCCCGGAAACTGGTGCGAAATCTTCAGGACCTTGGCCTGCTGGGCGTACGCCGGCCCCGCGACGAGCGACAGGCAAAGGGAGAGCACAACCGCGCCAAACTGAAGCGAACGATAAGCGAGCGAAAGTCTCATCTTGAGCCTCCTCCGGTGTAATTCGTCGATTGCATCGTTTATTGTTTTATCCGCGGGCGGCGAAACGGGCCGGGAGCCGGAAGCGAACCCGGGCGCATCGCCTACTGCGGCGCACTGCGATGACTATTCTCTTCGATTACTGGCCGCTTGTGTATCTCGCGCTCGGCGCCTGCGCCGGATTCTTCGCCGGCCTGCTGGGCGTGGGCGGCGGCGTCATCCTGGTGCCGGCGCTGACTCTCATCTATGCAGCGGAAGGTTTTCCGGGCGAGCATCTGCTGCATCTGGCGCTCGGCACCTCGATGGCGACCATCCTCTTCACCGCCGCCGCCAGCCTGCGTGCCCACCATCGCCATGGTGCCGTGCGCTGGCCGCTGGTGCGCGGCTTCACACCCGGCATTCTCATCGGCACCGCATTGGGAACCGTACTCGCGCGCCACGTGTCGAGCCAGGCTCTGGCCGTGTTCTTCGCGCTGTTCATGCTGTTCGTCGCGACGCAGTTGTTGTTGGACGTCAAGCCCAGGCCGAACCGGGCGCTGCCCGGACGCGCCGGCCTGACGGCGGTCGCCGCAGCCATCGGCGCTGTCTCGGCCCTGGGCGCAATCGGCGGCGGCGCCATGACGGTGCCTTTTCTCGTCTGGTGCAACGTTACCATTCGCCACGCTATCGGCACCTCGGCGGCAGTGGGATTCCCCATCGCCATCGGCGGCACGCTGGGATACGTGCTGAACGGCCTGACCATCGGCGGCTTGCCGGCGTGGAGCCTGGGGTTCGTCTATCTGCCCGGCCTGCTGTTCCTGGTCGCTGCGAGCATGGTCACCGCCCCCCTCGGCGCCGCCGCCGCGCATCGGCTGCCCGTGCTCACGCTCAAGCGCATCTTCGCCGCGGTGCTGATGCTGCTGTGCGCAAAAATGCTGCACGGCGTATTCGCCTGAGATCGGGCATCGATTACGCCCCCACGGCGCTTCCCCAGCGCCTATACTGGATAGGCACCGAACATGCGTCGCGTCGAACCATGAACTTCTCTGCCTTCGCCAACAACGACCCACGCTGGGTTTGGACCTTGAATTGGGACCAGATCACGCCGCGAATCCTCATCGGCAGCTGTCCCATGTCGGGCGGCGATCTGCAGCGCATTAGTGTGGAGGCCCGCGTAACCGCCGTGCTCTCGCTACAGCACGACCTATGCCATGCTCATCTCGGCATCGACTACGAAGGATTGCGCCGCGACGGAGCGCGCCTGGGCCTGGAGCTGGTTCGGCATCCGATCCGCGACTTCGACGCGGCCGACGCGCGGCGCCAGCTTCCGGGAGCGGTCCGCGCCCTCGACGGGCTGCTCGAACGCCATGAGCGCGTCTACGTCCATTGCACGGCAGGCATGGGCCGCGCACCGCTGACGGTTCTAGGCTACCTGACACTCATTCACGGTACGCTGTTCGAAGAGGCGCTGGCACTGCTGCGCGCCCGCCGTCCAATGGTTTGCCCCAACATCGAAGCATACCGGGCGTGCCGCGACGATCTCATCGATCGCCATGGCGACGCCATCGCACGGCGTCTCGGGGATTCGGAACAGAGCGAGCCGCACGCGAACTCGGCGCAGCGGCGAAGGCAGGCGGAACTGGAGATCCTGCGCCAGGCATTGCGGCACGCCGATCGCATTGCAGTCCGGCCGTGACCTTTGTCCATCGAGGCGCATAGCAGTTCCTCGGCACACCGCCCCCGCCTCTTCGGCGCCGAGCGATCACGGAACAAGCTTTCCCGGCCACTCGCATTCGCTACACAACACGCACGCGCCACACTTCGGCTTGCGCGCCACGCAGGTTTCCCGGCCGTGCAGGATCATGGCGTTCGAGAATGCCACCCACCTATTTTTCGGGATCCGAGCCATTAGCTGGCGTTCCACTTCTTCGGCATCGTCGCCCTGCGCCAAACCCAGGCGGTTGGACACGCGCAGCACGTGGGTGTCTACGGCGATGCCGGCAATGCCGAAGGCATTGCCGAGCACCATGTTCGCCGTCTTGCGCCCGACGCCGGGCAGCGTCACCATGTCGTCCAGCGTCTGCGGTACGTCGCCGCCGAACTGTTCCACCAGTTTCCGGCAACAGCCGGTCACCAGCTTTGCCTTGTTCTTGTAGAAGCCTGTGGGACGGATCTCCTGTTCGAAAGTCGCGAGATCTGCTTCGGCATAGTCGCGCGCCGTTCGGTACTTCCTGAACAGCGAGCGAGTGACCTCGTTCACCCGTGCATCGGTGCACTGGGCGGAAAGAATCACCGCTACCAGAAGTTCGAGCGCGTTGGCATGATGAAGCGCGAGCTTTGGCTGCGGGTATTTCTTCAGCAGCGCGGCAACGGTCCTGTCGGCGTCGGCCATGGCGTCGCGTGCGTCTGCTCGTCTGCGTTCAGCCGCTGTATGGGATGGTGAAATGGAATGTCGCGCCGTCGGGCGGTACGCTTTCCACCCAGATGCGCCCGTCGAGGTGATTGACGATGCGCCGGCAGATCGCCAGCCCGAGACCCGTGCCCGGCGCCCGGGCGCCGCTGGCGCTGGGCACCTGTCGGAATTCCTCGAATACCTCGTCGTGCTTTTCGCGCGGGATCCCGGGGCCGTTGTCCGCGACCGAGATGGTCACCCCGGTCGCGCCGCACTCCAGGCTCACCCACACCCTGCCCGTGTTCTCCGGCGCGAATTTGCAGGCATTCGAGAGCAGGTTGACGATCACTTGCGTCAGGCGGTCGCGATCGCCTGCGATCTTGGGCACCCGCGGTGGCAGCGTCGTTTCGAGAGCAACATGCTTTTCGCCGAACACGGGCGCCATGGACGTGGCGGCGGATTTGACCAGTTCCGTCGCATCGAGGTCAACGATGTTCCACTCCATGCGCCCGGCCTCGATCTTCGCAAAGTCGAGCAAGTCGTTGATCATGCGAATAAGGCGCTGGCACTCCGTGTTGATGACGCCGAGGAACTCATCGCGTTGCCTGACGTCGATGTCGGGATTGTCACTGAGGATCTCGGCGAACGAGCGGATCGAGGTGAGCGGCGTGCGCAGGTCGTGGCTCACCATGTTGAGGAAGGCCGACTTCGCCCGGTTCGCTTCCTCGGCCTTTTGCTTCGCCGCCTGGAGGCTTTCCTCCCAGGTCTTGCGCTCGGTGACATCGGTATAGGTGGTGACAAATCCCCCGCGCGGCAGCGGCGTGCCGCGGACCTCGATCACCGTGCCGTTGGGCCGCACGCGCTCGAAGCAGTGCGGCTCCGCCTTCATCGCCAGCGCGATGCGGCTGCGGACATGTTCCTCGATGTCGCCCGCACCGTAGTCGCCGCGCTCGGCATTGAAGCGAAAGAAATCCGCCAGCGGGCGCCCGAACGTCCCGAGTTCCGTCGGGAAATCGAGCAATTCGAGAAAACGCTGATTCCAGGCGACCAGTCGGAGTTCGCGATCGAAAATGCTGAAGCCCTGGGCCAGGTACTCCAGCCCGCCGACGATCAGATGGATCCGGCTCGCTTCCAGGCCCTCGGCCGACGACATTGACCTGCTCCTCTTTGCGCTGATGTTCCCACGACGACGCTGCCGCCCCTTGGCGACCCCCGCGGTTATTGCCTTCCGCGACGCCGTGCTCATTTTGCACGCTAGGCCTGTGCAAGTCATCCTTCGGAACGGTCAGCGGAGCGGGCGACTCCGACCCGGTGCAAGACCGCTTGCCACGATGGGCTCGGTTGCCCAGCCGTCCGGTACCGCATCGTGGCCCGATTGGCTTAGGCGGCCGCGATCGGAACATTTGCGCAGACGGCTGCGCATACCCTATGCTTCGGCTGCCGCGCGTATGACAATGCAGCAGTCGCGGCATCGCGCATTGCCGCCTCATGCCATCCGGGCATTGATGGCAACGCATCTCATCGTCCGAACGTCGCGCAAGGCTTACAGATGGCCAAGCATCATCAGTGGCTGAAACAGGAAGTCGCGCAGTGGCAGGCAGAGGGCCTGGTGGACAGCGCCCTTGCCCAGCGCATTCTGGGACGCTATCCGGAGACGGCCGAGCGCGGTTGGGGGCGCATCGTCTTCTCGGCAATCGGCGCGGTACTGGTCGGGCTGGGCGTGATCCTGTTCTTCGCCTACAACTGGCACGTCATACCCAAGCCGGCCAAGCTCGCGCTGGTCTTCGGCGCACTCGCTGCCGCCCATGGCACCGCCATGACACTCGCACGCAGCGCGCAGCCCAATCGCGGACTGATCGAGGGCTTGCATGCGCTCGGCACCATGCTGTTCGGCGCCGGCATCTGGCTGGTGGCGCAGATCTATCACATCGACGAGCACTACCCAAATGCCTTTCTCGTCTGGTCGCTGGGCGCGCTGGCCCTCGCCTGGGCGATGCCGTCGCTGGTGCAGGCGCTGCTGGCGCTATTCCTCGTCGCCTTCTGGGCCGGAGTGGAGATGTTCCAGTTCCACGCGCCCATGCACGGCGCGCCGCTGCTGGTGGTGCTGGGGGTGCTGCCGCTCGCCTGGTGGCGGCGCTCGCCGGCGCTGCTGTTCTGGGCGCTCGCAGTTCTTTTCGTCGTCACGGCGTTCGCCGTCGCCGGCATCCGCCTGGAAGCCCTCTTCTCCTTCCTGTTCATCATGGGTGCGGCGGCATTCATCGCTGGCGTGGCCGCGCCCACGACTGCCTTCCCCGACGCGGAAGGACCGCTGCACAGAGTCGGCCTGCTCGTCGTGCTGGGCATCGGCTACGCCCTGAGCTTCCCGCGTGTCGCCTCCGAGTTGGGCAAGGTGAACTTCGCCAGCAGGACGGCGTTGGCGATCTACTTCGTCGCGGCGGGCGCAGCGCTGCTGGCCGCCGTTGTTGCGGCCGCGACATCGATCTCCCGTGCCGGCTGGCGCCATGTGGACATCTTTCGGCGCTGGCAACTCGCGCTGATCGGCGTGGGGCTGGCCATCGTGCTAGGCTGCCTGGTCGCGCGCGCCTGCGCCGGCGGCTGGGCGATCGCCTTGCCATTCAATGCCATTGTGCTCGGTCTTGCCGCCTTGCTCATCCTGGAAGGCAGTGCGCACCTGCTGCCGCGGCAGGTGGGCGCTGGCTGCCTTCTCTTCGCGCTGGTCACGGTCAGCCGCTACGCCGATCTATTCAGCAGCCTGCTCGTGCGCGCGGCGGTGTTCGTCGCGCTAGGCGTCGGCCTCTTCCTCGTCGGCAACTTCTATGCGCGGCACCGTCGCCGCGCCCAGCAGGTGCAATCGTGAGCGCACGCACGATTGCGAAGTACCTGGTGCCGCTCGCCGTAGCGGCACAACTACTCGTGCTGGCGTGGATGGCCGGTGAGCGCGAGTGGATCCAGCGCACGGGCCAGGTGGTATTCCTGCGCACCGCGCCGGTGGACCCGCGCGATCTCTTTCGCGGCGACTTCGTGCGCCTGCAGTACGAAATCAACAGCGTGCGCGCCGAGGATCTGGATCCGGCCACCGTTCCGTCGCCCGAACGCAAGCGCCACGAGATCATGTTCACCCGGCTGCGGCCGGCCGGCGAAGGGCTGTACGAAGCCGCCGGTACCGGCCCCGCGCGGCCCGCCGAGGGCGTCTTCATCCGCGGCCGCACGGAGGACTCATGGCGCATGGGCTGGCGCGGCGCCGGCCACACGCTGGTCAAGTACGGCATCGAGCAACTGTTCGTCGAGCAGGGCGCGGGCCGCGCCATCGAGGAGAAGCGCGGTATGCGCGGTGAACTGCAGGTGCCGATGGAAGTGGAGGTCGCCATCGGCCGTTCCGGCACCGCCGTGATCCGCGGTTACCGCTGGAGCCGTCTGGGCATGAAACTCGAGATCGTGCGCCGGCCAGAGCCACGCCGACCTAACACACCGCCGCCGGAAGGGCCGCTCAGTCCCAAGCTCCGCGTCACGCTGGTCAACACGTCCGATGCGCCGCTCGCGGTAGTGGACTATGGCGAGCACTGCGCGTTCCATCTCGTGCCGGTCGAATGGACGCAGGCGCCACGGTCACCGGCGACGCATGGCTGCGACGCCGCCAGGCCCACCGCCGATATCATGACGATCGCCCCGGGCGAGACCCACAGCGTCGAGCTGGACCTGTCCGAACCGCGCTGGCACGTGCTCAAGGATGGCAAGCCGGTGGAAATCGGCGCGCTGCCGGGTTTCGCCCAGTTCCGCATCGAATACCGTGTGCCAGACGCACTGCCAGCCGGGGCCAAGGATGTCTGGCGCGGGCGCATGGCATCACGGGCGTTCAATGCCAGCGGGGTGGTCGACTAGCCCGCAGACGCCAGTCGACAGCGCAGAGCCGGAATGCCTGCCTGGATTAGGCCGATAAGACCCGGAACCGTCATGCCGCGCAAGAAGCAGACGCCTCAGCACCCCGTGCCGCCTGACGGCGAACTGCGCTTCGATGCCGAATGGCTGGACGCTTTCGGGCCGGGCGATCTGCTGCCGCCGTCGCTGGCACGCTGGCGCGCGCTGCTGGTCGAGGGGCTGCTGCATTTCCTGAACCGGCTGCCGGCACAGCGGCGCGCGGAGATCATCGCAGCGCAGTTCGCGCTCGGTCTTGGCGCGTCGGCGGCCGAGCGTCTGGTCGCGTTGCTGCAACAATGCCCGACGCTGCACAAGCTCGGCCAGGTGGTGGCGCGTCAGCCGCATCTCGACGCGGCGCTGCGCAGCCGGCTCGTCGGCCTGGAATCAATGCCGGCTGACGTCGACGTCCAGCCCATCGTCGGGCGGCTGCGTTCGCAACTTGCGGGCACCTCGAAACTCGCCATCGCCGATGCCGCGCTCGCCCAGGGCAGCGTCGCCGTCGTGCTGCCGTTCTCATGGCGGGCGCGCGGCGCCACGCGCCAGGGCGTGTTCAAGGCCCTCCGCCCCGGCGTGGAGGAAAAGCTGCGCGACGAGCTTGCCCTGCTGCCCGATGTCGCTTTTTTCCTCGGCCGGCGCGGCGCCGAACTGGATCTGCCGCCGCTCGACTATGCCGGCATCCTCGAAGGCGTGGGCCGGCTGCTCGCCGAGGAGATCCGTCTCGACCACGAGCAGGCGAACCTGCGCGAAGCGGCGGTCTTCCATACCGATGACAATCGGATCTCGGTGCCGCGGCTTCTGCCCTGGTGCGCACCCTGGGTCACGGCGATGGAGCGGGTGCATGGTGCGGCCTTGGCCGATGCAACGCTATCGGCCGCCGAGCGCGCGGCCTTCGCGACGACCGCCATGTCGGCGCTGCTGGCGAAGCCGTTCTGGACGCGCGACGATCCGGCCGTGTTCCATGGCGACCTGCACGGCGGCAATCTGTTCGTCACGCCCGAGGGCCGGCTGGCGGTGCTCGATTGGGCGCTGACGGCGCGCGTCACCAAGCGGCAGCGCGAAGCGGTCGTGGCGGCGCTCATCGGCGCGCTGACGCTCGATGCCACCCAGATGCGCTGCGCCCTGGCCGCGTTGGGTGCCGTCGCGTCCGACGAGCGCTTGCTGGCAGAGCATGTCGAGCGCGCGCTCGATTCCCTCGTCATGCAAGGGCGACCTGCCGGGTTCGACTGGCTGCTTGCGCTGCTCGATACCATCGCGCTGGACGCCCGCATCCATTTCGACGCGCAGCTGTCGGTGTTCCGCAAGACCTGGATGTCGCTCGCCGGCGTGCTCACCGATCTTGCCGGCAGCGCAGTGCCCGACACAGTACTGATGGACGCCGGCATCCGCGCCTTTGCTGGCGACTGGCCAAGACGCTGGCTCCCTGTCGCCGGCACCGGCAGCTATGCCAGCCACATCGCGAACGCCGATCTCGCCGCGGCGATGACCGCGGGGTGCTTTGTCGGTATGCGCTATTGGCAGAGGGTGTGGGGCAGGTCTATCCGTGCAGGCGGGCGTGTGTTCGGCCAAAGCGAACATACACCGTGATTGACGAGCCATCATCGACCGACAACAACCACGTGAGCCCGGCCCAATGATCTGACCTGCCCCGAGATTTGGCAGCCTGCGCGGGTGCGGGCCGCGCACGATGGCACGCTCGGCGCGAGCGCCCTGAAGTGGCGATCCTGTTGCGGCGTGGCGGTGGGATCGCCACCGCCGGGCGACCGAGCGGTTCGAGTGCTTCTACGTGAGCCCCCGCCCGGTCACCGCGCCGAAAACTACATCTCGAATGCGCCGCCGTTGACGTTGAGCTGTTCGCCGGTGACGTAGTCGCCGTCCGCAGCCAGGTAGATTACGGCCTTGGCGACTTCCACTGCGTGAGCAAACCGCCCCAGCGGAATCTTGGCCCGGATCTGCGCCTGGATCGGCGCCGGAACGGTCGCGAACATGTCGGTCTCGGTGTAGCCGGGCGCGACCGTATTCACCGTGATCCCGAACCGCGCGAGTTCGAGGGCGGCCGTGCGCGTGAAAGCGATGATCCCGCCCTTGCTCGCGCTGTAGTTCGCCTGGCCCATCGCCGGCACCTGGCCGTTCATCGAGCTGATATTGATGATCCGGCCATAGCTCTGCTTGGTCATGTACGGAATCGCCGCCGAAGTGCAGAAGAAGCAGCCGTTCAAGTTGGTCTGGATGACCTCGACCCATTGCTGGTCGGTCATCCGCGGCAGCAATGAATCGCGTGTGATGCCGGCATTGTTAACGAGGATATCCAGGTGACCGAAGTGCTCCGCGGCCTGCTGGACCATGCCGCGCGCTTCGTTGGCATCGCCCTGGTTCGCCTTGATCAGCAGGCACTTCTCGCCGGTGATGCTCTCGATTTCCGCCGCTGCTTCGTGCGCCGCCGCGTCGTTGCTCGCGTAGTTGACGGCTACCTTCGCGCCTTCGCGCGCCAGTTCGACCGCAATCGCACGGCCGATGCCGCGTGAGGCGCCCGTGACGAGCGCAGTTTTTCCTTCCAGGCGATTCATTTGTTCCTCCCTAGTTGTTTGCGATCACCGATTGGCCATCTCACAGGTGCTCGAAGATGGCCGCAATGCCCTGCCCGCCCCCGATGCACATCGTGACGAGTGCGCGCTTTCCGCCCGTGCGATTCAGTTCGTACAGCGCCTTGACGACGAGGATCGCGCCGGTCGCCCCGATCGGGTGACCCAGCGAGATGCCGCTGCCGTTCGGATTCGTGCGGTCGGCAGGCAGCTTCAGTTCGCGTGACACCGCCAGCGCCTGCGCGGCAAACGCTTCGTTGACCTCGAACACATCGATGTCGTCCAACTTGAAGCCGGTCTTATCGAGCAATTTCTGCACTGCCGGCACCGGCCCAATGCCCATGTACTTCGGGTCGACGCCCGCGTAGCTGTAGGCAACCAGCCGGCCCATCGGCTTGAGTCCGCGCTTGTCGGCCGTTTCGCGGTCGGCCAGGACGAGGGCCGCCGCTGCGTCGTTGATACTCGACGCATTGCCGGCGGTCACGCTGCCTTGCTTGTCGAACACCGGCCTGAGCTTGGACAGCTTTTCGGCCGTCACGTCGCCGCGCACCGTTTCGTCCAGCTCGAACGGAATCATGTCGCGCTTGACTTTGACCGGCACCGGGACGATCTGGGCGCGGAAGTAGCCGTGATCGATGGCGAGCTGGGCACGGCGGTGGCTCTCGGCCGCGAGCGCGTCCTGGTCCTCACGGGAGATGCCGTACTTCTTGGCGACGTTCTCCGCCGTCACGCCCATGTGGACGTCGTCGAACGGATCGCTCAGGGCGCCGACCATCATGTCCACCAAACTCGTGTCGTTCATCCGCGCACCCCAGCGCAGCGACGGCGCCAAATACGGGCTGCGGCTCATGTTCTCCGCGCCGCCGGCAACGGCGAAGTCGGCGTCGCCGGCGGTGATCATGTTCGACGCGGTGACGATCGCCTGCAGGCCGCTGCCGCACAGCCGGTTCAGCGTAAGCGCAGGCGTCTCATGCGGCAGCCCGCCCTTGACGCCGGCGACGCGCGCCAGATAGTGATCGTGCGCGTCGGTATGGATGATGTTGCCGAACACGACATGACCCATATCCGCCGGCTTGGCACCCGAGCGCCTGACCGCCTCGCGGACGCAAATCGCGCCGAGATCGGCGGGCGCGATATCCTTCAGACTGCCGCCATAGCCCCCGATTGCCGTACGGACTCCACTCAACACAACCACTTCACGCGTCATCGGACCCTCCTTGGGCGAACGAGAGAGAAACTGATTGGGGTCGCAACCTTACCACAAACGGTGTGCGAGCCCCCTGCGGAACACGGCGGCCGACGGCCTTCAGCCTGAAACGTAAGGCGACCTAGCATGGACCCGTCCCGAACTGACCACGAATTCCGTCGCGCCGCCGGCGACCCGGCTACGGCAGCGCGAAACAAGACATCTCCGACCCTGGGTCGCGAAATCGATTCGGCCTGCCGGCGCGCCCTCGGCGCAGCGTGCAGATCGTGAACGCATGCGAACCGCCGATGCAACGAAGCAAAGGCGCCGCAGCTCCCATGCCGCAGCACGGATATTGACTGGATCAACGGACCGACCCTCCCCAGAGTCGTCTCGCCGGCAATTGAGCGGACTTTGTTTTAGTGCCCAGAGATTGAAGAATAGGAGATTGAACGCGCATCCGCAAGTACCGGCGCCGTCGGGCGGGCGGCCCGAGCCGGCCCGAAGCGGTTGGGCGCATGGGAGAGAGTGGTGCCGAAAGACGCTCGATGTCTCGCCGGAATCGCTACGCAGACCCGAGTGGTCACTTGACTCGGCCGACGGCAGATGCTGGGCGAATCGGCCGTGCCGACCGAATGCTCCACGTCTTTGCTACCGCCCCTCCACCGATTCGCGCTCGAACCGCTGCCGCTGTTCCGTGCGCTCGCGCGCGAACTCGTGCATCTGGGTCTCGGAGCGCGGCGTCTGCTGGTGTTCTGGTAATTGCGGCAGGGTCGACTGCAACTGCTGCTGTCGCTGGACCTGCTCGCCGAAGAGTTGGCGCTGGCGCTGCGCCTGGTCGGCGTGGCGGCGCTCGGCCTCGCGGCGCTGCTGCGGCGTGAGCCCCGGTTGCCGCAGCTCCTGGGACTGGCGCTGCTTGAGCAGCAGTTCGTCCTGGTTGTGCTGGCGCAGCAGCAGGTGCTTCTCCACTTCTCCGGGCGGAGGCTGCGCGGCGGCGCTCGCCGCCAATGACACTGCCATCGACGCCGCCAGAACTTGGCTAACAGTCGGCAAGCATCCTGACATGCGCCGCGACACTGCGCCCGAGCGCGTCAAGGTTGTAACCGCCCTCGAGTGTGGAGACGATGCGGCCGCCGGCATAGGCCTCGGCAATGTCGCGCACTTCGTGGGTGAGCCAGCCATAGTCGTCTTCGTCTAGTTTCATGTGTGCCAGTGGATCGTCGCGGTGGGCATCGAACCCCGCGGAGATGTAGATCAGTTCGGGACGAAATCGTTTCAGCACCGGCAGCCAGTGTTCGCGCACGGCGTCGCGGTATGCAGCGCCGTTGCTGCCCCCGGCAAAGGGAAGGGGCACATAGCCCGGGCGCGTCTGCGTGCCCGAATACGGATAGTAGGGATGCTGAAAGCCGTCGAGCATGAGTACGCGGGCGTCGGCGCGGAACATCTCCTCCGTGCCGTTGCCATGATGGACATCGAAGTCGACCACGGCGACGCGCTCGAGCTGGTACGCGGCGAGCGCGTGGGCGATGCCGACGGCGACGTTGTTGAAGATGCAGAAGCCCATGGCTGCCGCCGGCCGCGCGTGGTGGCCCGGCGGGCGCACGGCGCAAAAGGCGCTGCGCACCTCGCCGGCGAGCACGAGCTCGGTGGCGCGCACCACGGCGCCGGCTGCCCGCCGGGCCGCTTCCAGGGAGTGGGGGTTCATCGCCGTATCCGGATCGAGGCGCGCCGTGCCCGATGCCGGCGAGACCGATTCGAGGTGACGGAGGTAGCGCGCCTCGTGCACGCGCAAGAGCTGCTCGCGGCTGGCAGGGGGCGCTTCCACCCGCTGCAGCCGCGCCAGAATTCCGGCCGTGACCAGCGATGTCTCGATCGCCTGCAGCCGCTGCGGGGACTCGGGATGGCGCGCACCCATGTCGTGGCGAGCGCATGCCGGATGGGTAACGTAGGCGCAGGGCACGGGCGCGCGGGGCGAGCTGTCAGCCGGCGTCGCCGCTGGCCGGCACCGCGTTCAGGCCGCCCGTCTCCTTGAGAAAGAACGCCAGCGCCGCGTCCATTGTCGAGGCGTGGTTCTCGAACCACGCCGGCAGTTCCTTCACCAGCGTGCGGCCCAGGGCCAGGTCGCCGGCGCCCACCTTGTTGCGCACGTCGCGCATCACTTCCAGCACGCGCTCGTGCTCGCCGGTGTGACAGTGGATGGGCGGAAAGCCGCTCGTCTGCATCCAGCGCTTCTCCTGTTCGAAGTGGGCGATGGTGTGGACGATCAGCTCATCGAGCAGGCCTGCCAGCTCGCCGTCGGCAGCGGCGGCAAGCGCAGCGACCTGTGCGACGAACTCACGGTGGGTTGCGTCCATCGGCGCGATGCCGAGTTCATAGTCGGCGGACCAATTCATGGCGCGGGCACCTGGGTGCGACGGGAGACCGCGCCACTATACACCACGGGTGCCGACACCCGCCTGGGCCGCCACGCGGCGCCTTGGACGAAAGCCGGACGCGGCCTATACAATGCCGCATCGGCCATTCGCTGGTCCCCGTGTCGCTGCCCCGTGAGTTCCCCGCCCCTGAGTCTGGAGGAAGATTTCCTGGTGACGGTTTTCAACGTCGCCCGGATCGGCATCTGCTTCACAGACGAAAACGGGTACTTCGTTCAGGTCAACCCGGCGTTCTGCCAGTTGATCGGCTACCAGCCGGAGGAGCTGATCGGCCGCCACTACACCCTGGCCGCGCCGGCGAGCGTGCTGGCCGAGGAGCAGCGCTTCTTCAAGGCCGTGCTCAACGATTCGCCACGCGTGCCTCTCGAATGGAAAGTGCGCAAGCGCAACGGCGAGTATCTCGACGCGCGGGTCGGATGCAAGGCGATCACGCGTGAGGGCGGACAGCGCTTCCTGGTCATCACCTTCACCGATATCACCGACCTCAAGCGCGCCGAGAAGGATCTGCGCGAGAGCGAGCAGCGCTTCCGCGAGATCGCCGAGAATATCCCCGAGGTGTTCTGGGTAACCGATCCGGCCAAGGCACAGATGCTCTACGTCAGCCCGGCCTACGAGGCGATCTGGGGGCGCAGCGTGGACAGCCTCTATGCAGATGCCACTTCCTTCATCAACGCTATCCACGTCAGCGACCGCCCGCGCGTCATCGCTGCACTGGCGCGGCAGACGCTCGGCGAGTACGACGAGGAATACCGCGTCGTGCGGCCCGACGGCTCCATTCGCTGGGTGCGGGACAAGGCTTTCCCGGTGCGCGACGCGCGGGGTCGTGTGTATCGCGTCACCGGCATCGCCACGGACATCACGGAACGCAAGCGCACCGAGGAGCAGGTGCAGCGTCTGAATCAGGAGCTGGAAAGCCGCATCGCCGATCGCACAGCGGAGCTGGTAGCGGCCAACGAGCGCATCCGCCTGCTGATCGAGACTGCCAACGATGCGCTGGTGACCATGGATGCCGACGGCCGCGTGGAGGAATGGAACCGCCAGGCGGAGCGGCAGTTCGGCTGGAGTCGCGACGAGGCGGTCGGGCAGCAGTTGTCCGAACTCATCATTCCCCAGCGCTACCGCGAGGCGCACGAGACGGGCCTGAGCCGCTACATGGCGGACGGCAGCAGTAACGTCCTGTTCAAGACGCTGGAACTGCACGCACTGACCCGCGACGGGCGCGAATTCCCGGTGGAGGTTTCCGTCTGGCCGGTGAAGACGCGCGAGCGCACCGCCTTCAGCGCGTTCGTACGCGACATCTCGGAGCGCAGGCGCCAGGAGGCGGCGCTGGCGGCGCGGGCAGAGCAGATCCGGCTGCATCGCAACGTGCTGCTCGAACTGGCGCAGCTCGACAAGTCGGATTTTGAGCCGGCACTGGAGCGCGTACTCAAGCTCGCCACCGAAACGCTGCGACTGGACAACGTCGCCTATTGGACGCTCGCCCCGGACGAATCCGCGATTACCTGCGAAATGGTCTACCGCACGCGCACGGCCGGTCCGGACCCGGCCGGTCGCGGCCGGCGGTTCGAGGCGGCGGACCATCCTACCTACTTCGCCACCATCCAGGCCAGGCGGCCGGTCATCGCCGGCGCCGCACAGAACGACCCCGTGCTGGCGGATTTCGCCGCCAGCTATCTGGTGCCGTCCGACATTACCTCGGTGATGGACATCGGCGTTTGGTTGCAGGGGCACATGGTAGGGCTGGTGTGCTACAACCACGTCGGCCCGAAGCGGGAGTGGACGGCCGAGGAGATCGATTTCGCCTCGGCCATCGCCAATATGGTGTCTCTGGTTCTGGAGGGTGCGAACCGGCAGCGTCTGATGGATGAGCTGACGCGCTCGGAGCAGAAGTACCGCGAGGTGGTAGAGAACGCCAACGAAAGCATCATGGTGGCGCAGAACGGCTACGTGCTCTACGCGAACCCGCGCACGACGGAACTGTTCGGCTACTCGCTGGCGGAGCTGACGACACGGCCCTTCATCGAGTTTCTCCATCCCGAAGACCGTGGGCTGGTGATGGAGCGGCATGTCAAGCGCATGCGCGGCGAGTTCGTCACCGACGCCCGCTACCAGTTCCGCGTCATACACAAGGACGGCGAGGTACGCTGGGTCGAGATCAGCGCCGTCACCATGGACTGGGAAGGAAAACCGGCGACGCTCAATTTTCTCTCCGACATCACCGAGCGCCGGATGCTGCAGGACGATCTCAAGAGCACGCTGGCCGAGCAGGAGACGATCCTCGAGAGCGCCGTGGTTGGGATCGCCCACCTGGTCAAGCGGCAGATCAAGTGGTTGAACACGCGGCTCGAGCAGATCTTCGGTTATGACAAAGGCGAGCTGGTGGGGCAGGACGCGCTCATACTCTACGTCGATCCGCACGACAACGAGCGCCTGGCGGAAAAGGCCATTCCCATCATGCGTGCCGGGCGCAGTTTCGAGCACGAAGTGCGCATGCGGCGCAAGGACGGCTCGCATTTCTGGGCGTTCATCAGCGGCCGCGCCGTGGACCCGGACGATCTCGAGCAGGGAAGCATCTGGATCCTGACCGATATCTCCGAGGGCAAGGAGCTGCGCGAGAACCTGACCCGCACGATGCGCGAACAGGAAGCGATCCTGCGCAACACGCTGGTGGGCATCACCTTCTCGGTCAATCGCGTCCATCAGTGGGTGAATGACACCTTTGCTCGCATGCTCGGCTATGCGCCCGAGGAGCTGATCGGCCAGCTGTCAAAGATGCACTTCCCCGACGAGGTGAGCTTCCGTGAGTTCGGTGCCCTCGCCTACCCGCTGCTCGCCGCCGGAACGGCGTACTCCGGCGAAGTGCAGATGAAGCGCAAGGACGGCCAGCTCATCTGGTGTCAGCTCTACGGTCAGGCATTGGATCCCTCCGACCTGTCGAAGGGAACAATCTGGACCTTCATGGACACCACCGAGCGCAAGCGTGCCGAGGAAGAAGTGCGCTGGGCGCTGGAGAAAGAGCGCGAACTGAACGAATTGAAGTCCCGCTTCGTCTCCATGACCTCGCACGAGTTCCGCACGCCGCTGGCGACAATACTTTCCTCGACCGAGTTGCTGGAGGACTATGCCGACCGCCTGCCGCCGGAGGAAAAGACGGAGCTGATCGGCCTGATCAAATCGGCCGTCGAGCGCATGGCCGGCATGCTCGACAACGTGCTCACCCTGGGCAGGGCCGATGCCGAGCGCATTGAGTTCGATCCGCAGCCGGTGGACCTGGAAGAGTTCTGCGCTCGCCTGGCGGACGAAATGCGCCAGGGCATACGCAACAGCCACCCGCTGAACTTCGAATTCCGCGGCGAACGGGGCATACGCGTGGCGGACGCGAAACTGCTGCGCCACGTCATCACCAATCTTCTGGACAACGCCGTCAAGTACTCGCCACCCGGGCGTCCGGTTTCGCTAACGCTGGAGTGCCGCGAGGACGCCAGCATGTTCGAGATTGCCGACCAAGGCATCGGCATACCGCCCGAGGACCAAGCGCACCTGTTCGAAACCTTCCACCGGGCGCGCAACGTGCGCAATGTCTCCGGCACCGGGCTGGGGCTCGCCATCGTCAAGAGGATGGTCGATCTGCACGGCGGCACGATCTCGTTCACCAGCGCCGTCGGCCAGGGCACCCACTTCGTGGTGAGCATTCCCAATCGCAAGGAGGAATGAGTGCATCGCATTCTGGTCATCGACGACGAAGATCCGATCCGCGCTAACGTGGCGCGGCTGCTGCGGCTGGAGGGCTTCGAGGTCGTCACTGCGGCCGACGGCGCCGAGGGCATCGCCGCCCTGCACGAGCGGCTGCCCGATCTCGTGTTGTGCGACATCGTCATGCCGGACACGAACGGCTATGCCGTGCTCGATGCCCTGCGCGCCATGCCGGGCGGCCAACGGGTGCCGTTCATTTTCATCACCGCCAGCGCCCATCCCCAGGAGCGGGAGCAGTGCCTGAGGCGCGGGGCGAGCGCCTACCTCGCCAAACCGTTCAATCTGCGCGAGGTACTGGCCACCGTTCGTGACTGCCTGGGGAGGACATGAGCAATCCGCGGGCGAGCGTCCTGATCGTCGACGACGATCCGCAGCTGCTGCGGCTGCTGTCGCTGCGCCTGACCAAGGAGGGTTATGCGGTGACCGAGGCGGCGAGCGGCGAGCAGGCGCTGGCGCAGCTCGCGCTCGCCCAACCCCAGCTCGTCATCACCGACCTGAGAATGAGCGGCATGGACGGCATGGCACTGTTCGATGCCATATCGCAGACGCGCCCCGGCCTGCCGGTGATCATCCTCACCGCCCACGGCACCATTCCCGATGCCGTGGCGGCGACGCGCCGCGGCGTGTTCGGCTATCTCACCAAGCCGTTCGAGGCGCGGGACCTGATGCACGAAGTGGAGCGCGCGCTGGCGCTGAGCCTGGCGAGCCGCGTGCCGGCGGCGGACGACAACGCCTGGCGCAGCCACATCATCACGCGCAGCCCGCTCATGGACGGTATCCTGAGCGAGGCACGGCTGGTTGCCGACGGCGACGCCAGCGTGCTGATCTCGGGCGAGAGCGGCACGGGCAAGGAACTGCTCGCCCGCGCCATCCACGAAATCAGCCCGCGCCGCGCCAGGCCGATGATCGCCATCAACTGCGGCGCCATTCCGGAGCAGCTTCTGGAGTCGGAGCTGTTCGGGCACGTCAAGGGGGCATTCACGGGCGCCGCGCGCGACCACAAGGGCCTGTTCCGGGCTGCCGACGGCGGCACGCTGTTTCTCGACGAGATCGGCGATATGCCTCTGCCATTGCAGGTGAAACTTCTGCGCGTGCTGCAGGAAAGGCAGGTGCGGCCGATCGGCTCGACGCAGAGCGCGACGGTGGACGTGCGCATCGTGTCGGCAACGCATCGCGATTTGGAGCAGGAGATTGCCGCGGGTCGCTTCCGCGAGGACCTCTACTACCGGTTGAATGTGGTGTCCTTCACCTTGCCGCCGCTGTCCGAGCGGCGCGAAGACATTCCGCTGCTCGCCTCCCACTTCCTCGCCCAGCAGGCGCCGAAGTACCGCAAGGAGATCAACGGCTTCGCCCCGGAGGGCATGGAGCTGCTGGTGAGCGCGGCCTGGCCGGGGAATGTCCGGCAGTTGCTCAACATCGTCGAGAAGACGGTCGCGCTATGCACCACGTCCGTGATACCCGCCGCGCTGGTGCAGCGGGCGCTGCAGCGCCAGGGCGAGGATCTCGCCTCCCTGGACGACGCGAAAAAGGGTTTCGAGCGCGACTACCTGGTGCGTCTGCTGAAGATCACTGAAGGCAACGTGACCCAGGCCGCGCGGCTCGCCAAACGCAACCGCAGCGAGTTCTATTCCCTGCTCCACCGCCATCAGCTCGATCCGGCGCTGTTCAAGTCCGCCCGCGACTGACTGTTGGTTTCAGAGCGCCATCGGTGCTCAATTCTGTTGTGGCCCCACAACGGAAAAATCACTTTCGCAATCAAGTAGTTGGATCAGCAACCCGCATTGCTGTTGTGATTTAACAACAGTTTTCAATTCTGTCTTGTTTCTCATTCTGCATGTAACCATTTGAATTTTCATTAATTCACTTCCTTGGCATAGCCATTGCGTTGGTAATGGCGAGCGCAGAAGGAATTGCGCGATCCAAGAACCGGAAAAACCGAGGAGGAAATCATGCAAGAGCGACTCATCAAACAATTGGTCATCGTTGCCGCGTCCATGGTACTCGCGGCGTCCGTGCAACCCGTGCAGGCCGGCGACACCGGGCAGGCGGCCATCGCGGCCACGCGGCCGGGCGATCACCCTGCCGTCGTCGTAGCGCGCATGCAAAGCAAGGCGGGCTACGACTACGCGTCCAAGATCTACCTCCATCCGGCGCGCCTGGCGCTGGAGTCGGTGCCGCCGCGCGTGTTGGCCGACCATCCTGCCGTCATGGTCGCCAAGTCGAGGATAGCGGGCGGCGAAACCGCCGCAACGAGGGAGAGCGGCCGCGAAACCGTCGCCCACAGCGCGGCGACCGACACCGTCGAAGCGAACTGAAGCGAAACCCCCGCCGAGGAGACAGCCATGAGTCACGCCGAATCACCCTTCTCCGCGCTTCAGGTGACGGTCCTTGCCGGATGCGCCACCGCGTGGCTGGAGGGCCACGAGTTCCAGGACCGGGACAGCGACCGGCTGATGCCCTGCGACGATCGCGGCGATGCGATGTCGCCCCCGGTATGCGGCGACGACAGGCTGCAGCACAACGTTGCCCTGTGGGCCCGGTGGCGGCCCTGACCCAGGGCAAAACGCAGAGCACGACGATGAGAACGATATGGTCACGGCGGCAGCTTGCGTTGCGCCGCTTCGCCGAGGCGCTGCCCTATCTCGTCATGCTTGCGCTGCCGGGCTCGATCCTCTGGCTGCCCCTCTATGCCTGGTGGCAGAACCGCCGGCGCCACCGGCAGCCGGCACTGGAAACGATGCACCCCTGAGCACCCCCGACCCCTGGCAAACACATTTCAAACAGACAAACCATGAACAAGATCATGCCCTTCGTGCGTTGCACCGGAGATGGATCCCCGGTGATCTGCCTGCACTCCAGCGCGGCCTCCTCGAGGCAGTGGGAGCCGCTGATGCGGCAGCTCGATGCCAAGTATCGCGTCATGGCGCCGGATCTCTACGGCCATGGCAAGAGTCCCGCGTGGCCCGGCGCTGCACGTCCGAGCCTGGCGGAAGAAGCGGCGTTCATCGCATCGCTGTTCGACGCGCTGCCGGAACGCGCGCATCTGGTCGGACATTCCTATGGCGGCGCCATCGCGCTCAAGCTCGCGCTCATGTATCCGCACCGGGTGCGCAGTGTCGTACTCTACGAGCCGGTGCTGTTCCGTCTGTTGCTCGATCGCCTCCCAGGTCATCGCAGCACGGCGGAGATCATCTCCGTCGCCGCGGCCGTGCGCCGCGCCGTGGACGCCGGGCGGCCGGACGTCGCCGCCCAAGGCTTCATCGACTATTGGACGGAGCAATCGGCCTGGGCAGGAATGGATGCGGCCCAGCAGCGGACCATCGCCGAGCGCATGGGCTGCGTCGCCGGTCAGTTCGACGCGGCATTCAACGACACGACGACCATGCGCGACCTAGCGCTGCTCGAACTGCCGATGCTCTACCTCTCGGGCGCGCACAGCCGTGCGTCGACGCGGCAAATCACCGCTCTGCTCCGGAAGACTCTGCCGCAGGCGCTGTTCCGCGAGCTGCCGGTGATGGGCCACATGGGGCCGGTTTCCCACGCCCGGGAAGTAAACGCGCTCATCGAGAGCTTCCTCGATGCCCAGCCTTGCCCGGCCACGAGGCAAAGCGCCACCGAATTCGCGTCAGACGAGTACGTGGATTCGCTAATGCGCGCAGCAGCGGCGCAGGCGCGCGACACGGCGTGATCACGGGCAACACGCACCGCGATTTCTTCGTCACCCCCAACCCCAACACAGAGGAGAGCACATCATGAACATCACCCGCAAAGACGGATTCGCGACAGGCCCGGTCAAGACATGCGCCGGACAGAACGGCTTCTTCACCGCCGGACTCGGATTGGCGCTCGCCGCCTTTCTCGGCGCCGCTGCCGCCGTCGTCGTCACCGGCGGCGAGGAGGCGCACGAAGCCACGACTCAGCAACAGAGCGTGGTATCGCAGACCGAGATCCACGTCGATCCGTAAGACTGTCGGCCGGCACAGTCCGGACGATACGCGGCAGCGTCTTCGTGGCAGGGTTGTGCTTCGGCCAACCCTGCCTTTAACATAGCTGCGCGCTGACAACGCGCGCAGTTGGCGGCCCAGCGGCATCCGCACCCGGCGCGCGGTCCAGCGCCGGGCGCCGGCGCAGCTTTTGCACCGCCGGTTTTTACCGCGGCCGGACGACGACCATGACCAAGCTGCCCCCGATCTTCGCATCCCTCGCTCTGCTCGCCGTGTCGAGCCTGCCCGCGTGGTCCGACGAAATCACCTGGGACGCGCGCGGCAAGCCGCTCAGGATCTGCAGCGCCGTGCAGAAGAACGTGCGCTTTATGTACAACGCGCTGGGCAATGGTGCCACGGACACCTACGCCGACATGAAGGCGCATATGCGCAACGTGCTCTCGGGCAAGGGCGAGCCGGAGGACAGGCTGCGCCAGGTCTACGAGCATATTCTCGGGCGCATCGAAGCTGGCGAGTTCTCGCCGCCCCGGGAGGAAAAGGGCGAGGGTCAGTTGAAGGCGCGAAATACCGCGGGCACGTTGTGCCTTAAGGCATTTCCAGATGGATGACCCTCAGGGCCGCTACGCCGGCGCGGCGCGCCCGGGGGGATCGAAGCCGACGTTGCGCAGGTACGAAGCCAAGGCACTGTCGAGCGTCGCGGCGTGATACTCGAACCACGCCGGCACCTGTTCCACCATCCTGCGTCCAAGGGGAATGTCTCCGGTCTCGGCGCGGTGGCGCACGTCATGCAGCATTTGCAGTGCGCGGTCATGTTCGCACTTGTGAATCGTAATGGGCGGAAAGCCGGTCTGCTCCATCCATCGGTATTCCGTATCGAAATGCGCGACGGTGTGGTTGATCAGCTCGAGCAGACGAGCGATAAACTCTCCGTCCGAGGCCTGGACAAGCGCATTGAATAGCTCGACGAATTCTCTGTGGATACTGTCCAGCGGCGGCAGGCCCTCTTCCTGCACCGCGGACCAGTGGTAGACCGACATGGCGCCCCTCCAAGCCAGTGCCGGCGCCATTCTAGGCATTTGTGCGGCACGGGAATTGACGCTCGTCAATATCTGCACTGCCATCGTTTCGCGCACCGCAGGGAACGGCCTGCGCGCCGCCCTGCGCCGGCGGCTGCGCCTGAGCCTCGCGCTGGCCATCGTGGTCATTGCGGCGCCGGCGTCGGGCGCGATGCCGGAACATCGGAGCGTGCCCGGCGGTGTCGCGGTGCTGCGCATCGCTGCAGAGAGACCCGATCCACTCGCGAGCCCGCCACGGGCGTGGTTCCAGGGCAAACCCGTGCTTGTGCTCAGGCAGACCGATACGTGGTTCGCCATCGTCGGGCTGCCCCTGAACATCACGACCGGCCGCCACGAACTGCGCGTGCGCGCCGGTACAAGGGAGATGGTGCAGCCCTTCCGCGTCGATCCCAAGCACTATCCGACCCAGCATCTGACTTTGAAGGACCGGCGCAAGGTGACGCCGAGCACCGAAGATCTCGTCCGCATCGAGCGCGAGCGCACGCTCATCGAGGAAGTGAAAAACCACTGGCGCGACGTTGCGCTAACGGATTTGCACTTGCGGCTGCCGGCCGCCGCCCCCCTGTCCAGCCGCTTTGGCCTGCGACGCATCTACAACGGCGCGCCGCGCAGCCCCCACGCCGGGCTGGACGTGGCCGTGCCGCACGGCTCGCCCGTCGTCGCCGCGGCCGCCGGCGAGGTGATCGACACGGGCGATTACTTCTTCAACGGCAGCACGGTGTTCATCGATCACGGCCAGGGGCTGCTGACGATGTACTGCCATCTGTCGCGCATCGATGTCCGCCCGGGCGACGCCGTCCGCCGCGATCAGCGCATCGGACTGTCGGGCATGACCGGCCGCGCCACCGGCCCGCACCTGCATTGGAGCGTCGTCCTCAACGGCGCCATGGTGGACCCGGAGCTGTTCATCGGCCCATCGAAGCACGCCGAGTGACCCCTCGCGCGTTTCCTGCGCAGCAAACAAAAGGGGCAGCGCGCGCTGCCCCTTCCGGATCGACTGGAGTCCGCCGAATCAGGTGCTGCCCGGCCTCGGCTTCGCCGGTTGACTGCTGTCGCCCTTGCCGTCGGCCTTGACCTTGTCGCCGGGGCACGCCAGGACCGAGGTCGAGGAAACAGCAAGCGCCAGAGCCAACAACGCTGCGATACGCTTGATCATGAACACCTCCGATGATTACGAACATTCGGACCCGCACGGGTCTTACAGAAACTGTAGGCGCAAAACAGGCAAACTGCAAGGCGGATCGCTCTGCTGCCTGCCAGAGGCCACCGGTCGCCCGCAGACGGCATCAGTCGCCGTGCAGAAAAAGAGCCATCGAATTCAGCAGGTAGATCACTACCAGGAGCAGACTTGCCCAGCCGCCGGCGCCGAACAGGCGCGTTGCCGGCCGATAAAGCAGCCCGACCACGGCAACGCCATTCATCATCATCGCCGAGACCGCGGACACCACATGCATCGGTGAGACATGGGCCAGCAGCGGTCCGGGCAGGTAGGCAAGATCATCGACGGCAATGATGGCAATGTCGAACAGATTGCTGCCAAACAGGTTGCCGATCGCCATGTCGAGGGCACCGATACGCCACGCGGCAACCGTAACGGCCAGCTCCGGCACGGAGGTGGCAAAGGCAACGAACAGCGTGCCGACGAAGGTCTTGCTCCACCCCATGCGCGCAGCAAGCTCGTCGCCGACGAAGGGCAGCCACGTGCCGGCGACGACGACCACGGCCGAGGCAAGCAAATATCCGATCAGGGCATTGCGCAGCGTCATTTCCGGATAGCGCGCCGCAACCACCTCGGTGCCGGCTGCGATCTGCCGCTGTTCGTAGCGAAACACCGTGCGCATGGCGAAGACGTAGAGGACAAGAATCAGCGGTGTGTAAAAGCCGACGTGCCCGATCACCATGCCGATCGTTTTTTCCCCGAGCAGGATGTTGAAGGCAACAACGCCGATAAGCAGTGTGCCGAACCCCGCGGAAAGAACGTGGCCGACGCTGGCGCGCGTATAGACCGACTCCCCTCGATGGAGGAAATCCAGCAGCACGATAAGCATGAGGTTGAACACGCAACTGCCGAGCGCATCGCCCACGGCAATGTTCGGCACAGCGGCAGCCGTCACGGCGCTGATGCCGGTGACCAGTTCGGGCAGCGACGTTACCGAAGCGAGCAGGACAAGGCCGGTCCAGCTGCGTCCCAGCCCCGTCTTCTCGGCAATGACATCGCCGAAGAGCGAGAGGCGGTAGCCTGCCGCGCCGATCACGGCAACGCAGAACAGAAACTGCAGCCAGGCGAGCATGCCGGCGCTCATGGCGAACGGGTTCGGTGGTTGACGACAGCCGGCATCTTGTCGTTTCGTGTAAGCGGACGCAAGGCGGACTGATCCGGCCGTCCGAAGCCGATCGTGACGGGCCGGCCGGATGTCATCGCCTCGGCGCCCGCATGTCCGACGCCGTCGGCATCGAACCGCAACGCCGTTGCGTTCGCGCAACTGGCGCCGACGCCATTTGTTGTAGCATCGCGACAGCGCCTCAGAAACCTATGACACGCTTTCGCCGCTCCGGCGACGACCCGCACCATGCACCCGGCGTTCAGGGAGTTTTACCGTTCCGTTCGAGACAGCGTCCGCGACTTGCTGCCGATCATTGCCGTGGTCGGCTTCTTTCAACTGGTCGTGCTTCATCAGCCCATCCCCAATTTGGGCGATATGACCATCGGCTTGCTCATGGTCGTGGCCGGGCTTACTCTGTTCATCCGAGGCTTGGAGATGGGCCTGTTTCCGATCGGCGAGGCGATGGCCTACGGCTTCGCCGCGAAGGGCAGCCTGGCCTGGCTTCTGACATTCAGCTTCCTGCTCGGTTTCGGCACCACCGTCGCGGAACCGGCGTTGATGGCCATTGCGGACGAGGCGGCCAAGGCGGCGGCCCAAGCAGGGATCATCGCCAGCGCCGAACCGGCGCTCGAGGACTATGCGCTGGGCCTGCGCATCACCGTCGCCCTGGCGGTGGGTGTCGCCGTCGTGATCGGTGTCATTCGTATCCTCAAGGGCTGGCCGATCCACTGGTTCATCATTGGCGGCTACATCGGCGTCGTCATCATGACCTGGTTCGCTCCGCCCAGCATCATCGGCATTGCCTATGACTCCGGCGGCGTCACCACCTCGACGGTGACCGTCCCCCTGCTCACCGCGCTGGGCGTCGGACTCGCCCAGACCATTCGCGGCCGCAATCCAATGATCGACGGCTTCGGCCTCATTGCATTCGCCTCGTTGACGCCGATGATCTTCGTCATGATGTACGGAACGTTTTTCTGACATGGATACGCTCGTCGGCCTCGCGCGCACGCTTGCTGGCACCATCTGGGACGTGGCTCCGATCGCGGCGACCTTGTTCGGATTCCAGATCTTCGTCTTGCGCCAGCCCATCCCCCAACTGCGGCGGACGCTGCTGGGGTTCGTGTACGTCCTCCTCGGGCTGACGCTGTTCCTGGACGGCCTGGAAACGGCGCTCTTTCCCCTCGGCCGGCTCATGGCGGCGCAACTGACCGATCCCGGTCTCGTCCATGGGGCGGCCGCGCCAGCCGAGGCAACCGGTTGGCAGGACTATCTGTGGGTGTATGCTTTCGGCGCCGCGACTGGGTTCGCCACGACCATCGTCGAGCCGGCGCTGATCGCGGTGGCGATCAAAGCCGCCAGCGTCTCTGGCGGCACGATCACCGTCTGGGGTCTGCGTATCGCGGTGGCGATCGGCGTGGCGATCGGCGTCGGGCTAGGAACCTTTCGCATTGTCACGGGGACCCCGTTGCATTGGTACATCATCGTCGGTTACATCCTCGTTGAGGCTGTAGAAAAAC
>JRYG01000394.1_pt1 | contig 135975 bp, 118 predicted proteins | sample 235341 | NCBI WGS metagenome assembly JRYG01 (sample SAMN03074218, study PRJNA261478) | activated sludge metagenome | biome: Wastewater Treatment Plant; feature: Wastewater; material: Activated sludge; isolation source: activated biomass of a wastewater treatment plant treating hydrocarbon... ...
CGCCGGGACGAACTCCCGGCAAACACCTCATCGCCATGCGCACAACAAACGCACGGCACGTCAAATCCTCTTTGCCAGTTCCGCTGCCAAGCCGACGTAACTTGCCGGCGTCATGACGAGCAGCCGTTGCTTCTCGCCCTCGGGAATCTTCAACCCGAGGATGAACTCGTGCAGCGCCTCCCGCGTAATCCCCTTCCCGCGGGTCAGCTCCTTCAGCTGCTCGTAGGGATTCTCGACGCCGTAGCGGCGCATCACCGTCTGCACGGGTTCCGCCAGCACTTCCCAGCAGGCGCCGAGATCGGCAGCGAGCGCCTCGGAATTCGCCTCCAGCTTGCCCAGACCCTTCAGACAGGACTCGCAGGCCAGCACCGAATAGCCGAACGCGACACCCATGTTGCGCAAGGCCGTGGAATCGGTGAGGTCACGCTGCATGCGCGATACCGGCAGCTTGTCCGCCAAATGGCGCAGCACGGCGTTGGCCAGCCCCAGGTTCCCCTCCGAGTTCTCGAAGTCGATGGGATTCACCTTGTGCGGCATGGTGGAGGAGCCGATTTCGCCAGCCTTCAGCTTTTGCCTGAAGTAGCCGAGCGAGATGTACAGCCAGATGTCCCGGTCGGCATCCAGCAGGATGGTGTTGGCGCGGGCGATGGCATCGAACAGCTCGGCCATGGCGTCGTGGGGCTCGATCTGAATGGTGTAGGGATTGAACTCCAGGCCGAAGGATTCGATGAAACGGCGGTTGAACGCCTCCCAGTCGAAGTCCGGATAGGCAGCGAGATGCGCGTTGTAGTTGCCCACCGCGCCGTTGAATTTGGCGGTGAGCGACACGCCGGCGATGCGGTCGCGCGCACGCTTCAGCCGCGCCGCGATGTTGGCCATCTCCTTGCCCAGCGTGGTCGGACTCGCCGGCTGGCCGTGGGTGCGCGAAAGCATGGGTAGCGCCGCATGCTCGCGGGCCAGTTCCACGAAGCGGGCAACGATCCGGTCGAGCGACGGCAGCAGCACCGCTTCGCGCGCCTCCTTCAGCATCAGGGCGTGGGCAACGTTGTTGATGTCCTCCGAGGTGCAGGCGAAGTGGATAAACTCGGCGCACTTCACGACTTCGGCATTGGCAGCGAAGCGCTGCTTGAGCCAGTATTCCATCGCCTTGACGTCGTGGTTGGTGCGAGACTCGATGTCCTTCACGGCCCGGGCGTCGGCCTCGGAAAAGTCGGCCACCACCGCCGCGAGTTCCGCCCGCGTCTGCGCCGAGAAGGGCGCCACCTCCGCGATATACGATTCGGCCGCCAGAGCCTCGAGCCAGGCGATTTCCACGCGAACGCGATCGCGGATCAGGCCGTGTTCGCTGAAATACTCACGCAGCGCCGCAACCTTGTCCTGGTAGCGGCCGTCGAGGGGGGAGAGGGCGGTCAGCGGGGAGAGCTTCATGGCACGGACAGGGTAGCGAACCCGTTGAATATTATCATGGCTGCCGCCGCGGCCCGTGGCCAGGCAAGCACGGGTAAACTACGCGCCACACAGCCGCGCCGCCTCGCGTACCGTATCTCCCATTCGACGATGCCTGACATTACCACCACGCTCCAGCGCGCGCCGCGGCCGTGGCGACCGACCACTGTGATCCGCCTGACATTGGCATTCCACCTGGTCTGCCTCGCGATGCTCGTCGTACAGCCGTCCTCCTGGCCATGGCTGCTCGCGGCGTTGATCGCCAATCACCTGCTGCTGGCCGTCGCTGGCATGTGGCCGCGCAGCCACGTTCTCGGCCCGAATCTGCGTCGGCTCCCCGCGGCATCGGCCGCGCGGGGCGAAGTCGCCGTCACCTTCGACGACGGTCCGGATCCAGTGGTCACACCCCAGGTGCTGGACATCCTCGACCGGCATCAGGCCAAGGCCACCTTCTTCGTCGTCGGGCGCAAAGCCGCCGCCCATCCCGACATCATCCGCGCGGCGGTGGCACGCGGCCATCGCATCGAGAACCACAGTCATCGCCATGCCAACACCTTCGCTTTCCACGGCACGGGCGGGATGGCCCGGGACATCGAGGCGGCGCAGCAGGCCATCGGCATACTGACGGGACGGGCACCGGAATACTTCCGCGCACCCATGGGCATCCGCAATCCGTTTCTCGAACCGGCGCTGGCGCGGCTCGGGCTACAACTCGTCTCCTGGACCCGACGCGGTTACGACGCGGTCAATGGCGATGCACCGGCAGTGCTGCGGCGCCTGACGCGGGGGCTCGCTGCCGGCGACGTGCTGGTGCTCCACGACGGCAGGCCGGCGCTCATGGCGGACGGCCAGCCGGTCGTGCTCGCCGTGTTACCGCAGTTATTGGAGAGAATCCGCGCCGCGGGATTGACAGCGGTCACCCTGCCGCCCGCTGCCGATGAATGACGTCGCCATCGACGGGCTGATTCGCGCAGCAACCGACCGCTATGCGCCGGCCGGGCCGTTCTTCCGCCACTTCGCCCGCGGCAAGCTGACACACGACCCGATCTATCTGGAATTGCTGCGCCGGGGCGCCGTGCCCGAAGGTGCGCGCCTGCTCGATCTGGGTTGCGGCCAGGGCCTGCTGTTCGCGCTGTTCGGTGCCGCCCGCCACTGTCACGACGCGGGCACATGGCCGCAGGGCTGGCCGGCGCCGCCGCGCGTCGCGTCGATGCACGGAATCGAACTGGACACGGGCAAGGTGCGTGCCGCCCGGCGCGCGTTGGCGGATCTGGCCACGATCGAGCAGGGCGACCTGTGCCGCACCGCGCTTCCCGACAGCGACGTCGTCGTCGTTTTCGACGTGCTGCATTACATCGCCGACGGCGCCTGCCAGGAACACATCCTGCACGCCGCGGCGCACGCGCTGCGCAAAGGCGGTACACTTCTGCTGCGCGTGGGCGATACGGCCGCCGCGGGGCGCTTCCGCGTCACCCATCTCACCGACTATGCCGTGCAGATGGCCCGGGGCGTCATGCGGCCGCGCTTCCGCTACCGTAGCGTCGGCGAATGGGTCGGCCTGCTCGAGCAGGCGGGCTTTTCCGTGACCGACGAGCCAATGCGGCGCGGCACGCCATTTGCCAATCATCTGCTCACCGGGCAGATGGGCCCGCACCCGCAGCACCGCTGACCAGCGACGGAAACAAGAATGGAGCGCGAAAAAATGTCCGGCATCGATGCCAGCCGCAAATCACCCCGCCTGTCGGCCGCAAAGCCGGTCGCCGCCCTGCTTCTTGCGGCCAGCCTCGTCACCCCGACGCACGCCGACCAACTGCCGCTTTGGGAAGCCGGCGCTGGTGTAGCGGTGCTGCGCTTTCCCGACTACCGCGGCTCGGACGAGTACCGCGGCTACCTGCTACCCATCCCGTATCTCGTTTATCGCGGCGATGTCGTGCAGGTGGACCGCAACAAGGTGCGCGGGCTGCTATTTCACAGCGATGTCGCCGAGTTCGACGTGAGCGTGAACGGCTCGGTGCCGGTGCGCAGCGACAAGAACCGGGCACGCCAGGGCATGCCGGACCTGGACCCGACGCTGGAGATCGGGCCTTCCATCAATTTCTTCCTCCATCGCGACAAGGCAGGCAAGTTCGACGTGGACCTGCGCCTGCCCCTGCGTGCCGTCATCGCCACGGATCTGAGCCACACCCACAATGCCGGCTGGATCTTCGCGCCGCACATCAACGTCGATCTGCGCGACAGCTTCCCCGGTCCGGGCTGGCACCTGGGCATGCTCGCCGGCCCCATTTTCGGATCACGGCGCTACCACGACTATTTCTATGGCGTCACGCCGGCCTACGCCACGGCCGAGCGCCCCGCCTACAACGCAAGCGGAGGCTATTCCGGCAGCCAGTTCATCGTCGCCCTGTCCAAGCGCTACCCGAAGTTCTGGGCCGGCGCCTTCGTCAAGGCCGACAGCCTGCACGGCGCCACCTTCGACAATAGCCCGCTCCTGCGGACGAAGTCGCAGCTCACCGCCGGCTTTGCCGTGTCCTGGGTGTTCGCGCAGTCGTCGACGCTGGTGGAAGCGAGGGACTGAATTACCGCCTGTTCCGCCCGTGATCCCGGGCCAGCGCGCTCAGCGCCTCGCGCGGTAGCTTGCCCGTAGCGTTGCGCGGCAGGGCGTCGACGAACACCAGCGGCCGGGGCAGAAACGCGGCGTCGATGCGGGTCCGCAAGGCGGCGAGCAGTTCCCGAGCGGTCAGGTCCGGCGCAACGACGAACGCCATCAACCGGGTCACGCCTGCAGCGCTGCCTTGCGCTTCGTCCGGCATGAAGAAAGCGCCGTCGCGTACACCGGCGATCGTGGCTAACTGCGCATCGAGATGCTCGATGGACGTGCGTTTTCCCGCCACGTTGATCACACCTGCCAGGCGTCCGTGCAGCCGAAAGACCTCCGGACTTTCCAGCTCGATCACGTCGGCCAGCGGCGCCGGTATGGCCACCGGGCCGCCCTCGGCCCAGCACTGGTCGCCCTCGAGCCGGAACTTAACACCGGGCAGGGTGCGCCACCAAGGACCCTCGACGGTGCGGCGCGCCGCCACCTGGCCGGTTTCAGTGCAGCCGTAGATCTCGCGCACAGGCGCTCCGTAGCGCGCCTCGGCTTGCGCCGCCAGATCCTCGGACAGCGGCGCCGTGGCGCAAACGATCAGGGCGAGCGGCGGTACCGGCACGCCCGATTCCAGCAGCGCACGCAGGTGCAGCGGCGTCGTCACCAGCGCCCTCCCTTCGGGCAGTTCAACCAGCGCCTGGCGGATGTCCTCCGGGTAGAAGGGGCGCGCGGCGTGCATGACCAGCCCGTTGTGCAGCGCCAGCAGGATGGTCGATTCCAGTCCGTACATGTGCTGGGGCGGCACGGTGCCGACAAGACCGGTGACGCGCGCCGCAGGATTGTCGCCGCCGTCGATGCGCAGACCGGCCGCCTCGGCCGCCGCCGTGCGCACCAGCGGCCCCCAGGTCTTGGGATGCGCCGTCGGCTCGCCGGTTGACCCGGAAGTAAACGTGAGTGCGACAACGTGGTCGGCAGGCACCCGGGGTACGGACGCCGCATCCACATCCGCGGCCTCGTGGGGTAGAGCGGCGGGTATCACGACGCGCTCGATCCGGCCGACGTCGTCGCTACCCTCGGTAATGCAGTAGGTGGCAGGGAAGTCCTGGCGCAGCCGCTCCAGCACCGCGGGCGTGCGCGAGGAAGGCAGCAAGGCAGTCTGTCCCTTGACCATGGCCGCCGCAAGACAAACAGCGAAGTGATAGCGGTCTTCGCACAGATTGAGCACGTAGCGCCGTTCGGGCAGTAGCGCAGCGACCGTGCCGACATCGCCGAGAAACTGGGCCGCCGAGAGTAACCGCCCGTTGCGGCAGGCAAGTGCGGCGGCGGGTGATTGATGGCGGATCAGGGGCAGGGTCGTCATCGCGACAGGCGAAACCGAGGGGCACAGGCACGCGAACGCACGGTGATCAATCCTGCCGGGCGTCGTTCCGGTATAAAATCAGCGTCTTGCTTTGGCCAAGGCGGCAATGCCGCCTGTTTTTTGCGGAAGTTTCAAGGGTATCAGAAATATGGAGTCGACCAACGAATTGCGGCTGGAGGTGGCGCAGTTGATTGTCGAGGCGGTCAATCTCGAAATGGCTGCGGAAGAATTGGATCCCGTCAAGCCCCTGTTCGGCGACCGTGGTCTGGGGCTCGACTCCATCGACCTGCTCGAGATTGCGCTCGCCATCACCAAGAAGTACGGCTTTCAGTTGCGTTCGGACGATCCGGACAACCCGCGTATTTTTGCCTCGCTGAATGCGCTTGCCGACCACGTCGGCCGGCATCGCACCAAGTGAGCCGGCGCGGCGGGCGTCGCGCCGGTCCGCCGGACGCCTTTGGCGTGACGGAATTGGCCAGGCTCGGCGTGATCGTCGCGGTCTGCGGCGCCTATGCCTGGCTGGTACATCAGGCCACCGCCGGCGCAGTTACCGGTTCGGCCGCCACCGTGCTGCTGCACGCCACGCCGCCCGCCTTCTACCTTCTGCTCGCCTTCCTCTTCGGCCGTACCCTGCGCGCCGGACAGGTTGCCCTGATCACCCGCTTCGCGCTGCTCGAACACGATCCGCTACCCGAAGAGCTGAGGCGCTATACCCGCGGCCTGACCTTGATATGGACCTGCTTCTTCATCGTCATGGCGCTTGCCGCCGTGGCGTTCTCCCTGTTCGCCCACATCGAGACCTGGGCGCTGCTGACCAACGTCGTCATCTACGCGCTCATGGCGGCGTTGTTCGTCAGCGAGTACGTGTATCGGCGTCTGCGCTATGCCCACTACGATCACTTGTCGCTGCCGGCCATGCTTCTCCTCGTGCTGCGTTCCTGGCGGACGGTATGGCCGTGAGTGACGACGAGCGGGCGGGTGTCCTGGACTGGCGCACGCGCATCGACGCCGCTCATCCCGCCCTGCCCGGCCATTTTCCCGGCGCGCCGGTGGTGCCCGGCGTGGTGCTGATCACCGAGGTGCTGCGTGCTGCGCACGCGCTGCTCGACCCGGCACCGACCGTGCGCGCCTTCCCAACCATCAAGTTCCTGGCGCCGGTGTTGCCCGGCGAGCCGCTGCGCGTCATCCTCGAACCGGGCACGCACGGGCGCATTCGTTTCACCGTGCAGCGCGACTCGGTTGACCATCCCGAATCCGTCGCCACTGGTCTGATGCAGTGCGACGCCGCGCCGCCGGAGCGCGCCTGGTGACCGTCGCCTGGAAGACGCAGAACGAGCGCGGCAGCCGCTGGCTGATGCGCCTCATTACCTGGATCACCCTGACCATCGGCCGTCCGGCGGGCCGCCTGCTGCTCTATCCCATCTGCCTATACTTCGTGCTTTTTTCCGTGCGCACCCGCAATGCCTCGCGGCAGTTCCTGGCGCGGGTGATGGACCGGCCGGTCGGCTTCCGCGACGTGTTTGCCCACTATCACACCTTCGCCGCCACCATCCTCGACCGCGTCTATCTGCTCTCGGGCCGGCACAAATACTTCGACGTCGCCGTGCATGACGCCGAGGCGCTCTGGCAGGCGCTGGCGCTGAAACGCGGCTGCATGCTGCTGGGATCGCACCTGGGCAGCTTCGAAGTGCTGCGCGCCTACGGCATGTTCGAGCGCGACCTGGCGGTGAACGTGCTCATGCACGCCGACCATGCCGAGAAGATCAACAGCGTGCTGCATGGGCTGCACCCGGACATCCGGCCGCGCATCATTCCCCTCGGTCAACCGGAAACCCTGCTGCGCGTCAAGGAGTGTGTGGATCGCGGCGAGATCGTCGGCGTGCTCGGCGACCGTCTGTTCCACGACGAGAAGGCGCTCGCCTGCCGCTTCGTCGGCGCCGACGCCGCTTTCCCCCAGGGGCCGCTGCTGCTGGCGTCAATTCTGCAGGTGCCGGTGGTGCTGTTTTTCGGGCTGTATGGCGGCGGCAGGCGCTATGACATCCACTTCGAGCCCTTCGCCGAGCGCATCGTGCTCGAGCGCAAGCGGCGCGAGGCGGATCTGCAGCCCTGGTTGCAGCGCTACGCGGCGCGGCTGGAACACTACTGCCGGATGGCGCCGCTGAACTGGTTCAATTTCTATGACTTCTGGACACCCCCTGCCGGCAAGCCGGTGCGCCCGTCGCGGCCCGTCGCGCAAACACCCGCCGAGCATTCGTAGCACGGTACTGCGCCTGCTGCTGTTTCTCGCGCCGCTCGCCGCCGCCACCGTCAAACCGGCCGTGGCCGCCGAGCCTGCCGTCGCCCGATGGGACATGCCGCAACTCATGCAGCGCATGGCGCAGACGTCGTCGTCGCGTGCGCGCTTCAGCGAGACCAAGCATTCGACGCTGGTGAAAACGCCTCTGACTTCGTCGGGAACCCTGAGCTACAACCGCCCCGACCGGATCGCCAAGCAGACCCTCAGCCCCTATGAGGAAAGCATCAGCGTCGAAGGTGACACCTTGACGCTGGAGAACAAAGCCAGGGGCGTGCGCCATACCCTCGCGCTGCAGAGCTACCCGGTGGTGTGGGCCTTCGTGGAGAGCATCCGTGCGACGCTCTCGGGCAACCTGAAGATGCTGCAGCGCTTCTACGCGCTGCGCTTCGACGGCACGCCCCAGGCGTGGCTGCTGTCCCTCGAACCAACGGATGTGCAGATGGCCGCCTACGTCCAGACCATTCGCATACGTGGCACAGAAGGCCGCATCACCAGCATCGAGATCTTCGAGGCGGGTGGCGACCGGTCGGTGATGACCATCACGCCGGAGCCGCAGTAGTCGCGTCGATGCGCCGGCGCGACGGCTCCGCCTGGCCGCCCTAGAAGAACCCGGCCTTCTGCGCCGCTCCCACCACCGCCTTCGCCAGTTCCGCCACCTGGGCGTTGAGATCCTCCGAGGCAGGCGTGCTCGCCTTGACACTCCACATCATGCGGCCGCTCGCCACGTCGGTGAGCATGCTGTTCGCCGCGTAGGCGGTGCGCACCTGTCCGGCGCCAACCGGAAGGTCCACACCGACACCCACGCCGACACCACCGCCCCCGCGGCCGCCGCCGAAACCACCGATGCCGATGCCGAACGACGGCCCGGGCGCAACGTACGTTGTATCCGGCGCCATCGCAGCAGCGAGCACCGCACTCGCCCCCGCGCCCCGTGCTGCCGGGAGATAAGCGTCGCCGGCCATCAGCCGCCCCGGCGTCGGATTGGCGAAGTCCGGCCCCATCACCGGTCGCGCACCGGCCGCAGACACCTGCGCCGCCAGTTGCTCCTGGCAGATGCGTCGCACCGCGACCTCCGCCGCCTCGCAGGCGATCAGCACCTTCGCGCCCCGCAGCGATCGTCCGGCGAACTGCGGATCGGACCATTGCGCGTCGAGCTTGGTCGTCGCGCAGCCGGCCAAGACGAGTAGGCTTGCCGTCAGAATGGCGTGTCGGGCGGGCGTCGCCGAACCAATCAGTATCGGACGAAACATGGAATGCGGGCGCGGGGCGATCCGCGGTGACCTGACCATAGGCGGCGTAGAATTCTTCGATGGCGAGCAGACCCCGCCCCGCGACCATTCCAGACGCCTATCGCTTGGCACGCCGTGCTCGTTAGGCGGCCGCTGCCGCGAAGACCGCGTCGCTCGACTGCCGCCCTTCGTGCTCACCCGATTCGAATCCGGCGCGTATCGCCTTCTCGCGCCAGTCGAGGTAGTCGAGATGGGCCGCGATCGCGTGTCGCGCAAGCTGTTGGGACGAGGCGTGCGCCTTCGCCGCTGCTTTCGTCAGGCGGGCCTGGAGGGGCTTGGGTAAGGCGATGGTTGCGGACATGGCAGACAGTCGGCGGATTAGCGACGAAGCAATTTTATCACCACGGCAAAGTGGAATTGCTGCAAGGTCGCCCCTACCCGTTCTTCTCCTTATGCCGGCGCCGAAGTACATTCGGCCGATGCCCGCGTGTCGGCGACACCAGCCAACAGCGGGATGAACGGCGCCATCCCCCTAGTGTCGGTCTTGTCATACCGCGTCAGCGCCCGCGTTGAGGCGCGCTGCAATAGGGTTGACGCCGAAGGCGGCAGTGTATTCGGGGCGTCGGCTCGAAACATAATTATGCCGTTCACGAATCATGCGCTCTTCCGCGGCAGGCCAAATCGGATGGTTGGTGACGCCCCCGCTCCCTTGTCCGGCTCAGTAACCACGGCATCTCCGGACAACATCGCTCGCCGCACCGTTCCGGATCTGGACATCGAGAGATTACCAGGGCCAGGCTCGAATTCTTTGGCCATGCTATGGAATCCGCGTGCGAGATCACCGCAGCGTCACCTCGCACACACGGAAAAACCTGCCAGCAAGCCGATAGACGTTCATTGACCGCTCACGCGGCCAGCTTGTGAATCTGCGCCAAGTCGCGGCCGATCTCCTGCCGTACCTGTTCCAGGTCGTAGTCCGCCTGCAATCCGAGCCAAAACTGTTCAGACGTGCCGAAGGCGCGCGACAGGCGCAAGGCCGTGTCGGCCGTGATGGCGCGCTTGCCGAGCACGATCTCGTTGATACGGCGTGGCGGCACGCCGATGGCGCGCGCCAGCGCGTTCTGGCTGATGTTCAGCGGGTTGAGAAACTCTTCCAGCAAGACTTCGCCGGGATGAATGTTGGGCAGCTTGTTCATGGCTCTACGCGCTCAGTGATAATCGACGATCTCCACCTTGGAAACGCCGTTGGTGCCCCACACAAAACTTACGCGCCATTGATCGTTGATGCGAATGCTGTGTTGGCCCCGCCGCTCACCTTTCAGCGCTTCCAGTCGGTTGGCCGGTGGAATGCGCAAATCGTCGAGAGTTCGGGCGTTGTTGAGCATCCGCAGCTTTCGGCGCGTAACGGCCTGGATCTCCTGGGGCAGACGGCGCGATACTCGGCCTTGCCAGACCGCTTCCGTCTCCTTGCATTTGAAGTCCAGGATCACACCCAAAATATAACGCCGCCCGATATATAACGTCAAGCGTTATAGGCCACCGATTCCTGCAACACGGTATATTCCGTCTACTCATTTGCGGCGCCACCCCGCGGTGCGCTTGCGCGGCAATGGCCGAGATCAGTATCGTCCCGATCAATAAGGTAAGTTCCAGTATGCGTCCTCCCGGCCCCAAGACCGGAGCAAACCGCGCTCGCACCGCCGCACTTATCGCCCTCTGGCTCGCCCTGCTGCTCGCGAGCGCGTGGCAGATCGCGCGCACGCCGGTCAGCGCCGACATCACCGCCTTTCTTCCGCCATCGGTCAGCCGCACCCAGCAACTGCTGATCGACCAGTTGCGCGACGGCGTCGCTTCACGCCTGCTGCTGATCGGTATCGAGGGGGACGAGGCGGACAAGCTTGCCGTCATCAGCCGTGACCTGGCGCGCCGGCTGCAGGCGACGCAACTGTTCAGCCACGTGAACAACGGCGAGGCGGCGCTCTCCAGCCGTGAGCGCGAGCTGATCATGACGCATCGCTACCTGTTGAGCCCGGCGGTGACGTCCGAGCGCTTCAGCGCCGCGGCACTGCGCGAGGCGCTGGAGAACGATCTGCGCCTGCTCGCCTCGCCGCTCGGCGCCATGATCAAGCCGACGCTGCCGTCCGATCCGACGGGCGAGTGGCTGCGCATCGCCACGTCATTGTCGGCCGGCGGCGGTCCCGCGAGCCGCGCCGGCGTCTGGTTCGCCGAGGGCGGCAGCGGCGGCCGCGCCCTGCTATTGGCGGAAACGCTGGCGCCCGGCTTCGATGCCGACAAACAACAGCAGGCGCTGGATGTCGTGCGTGCCGAATTTTCCTCCTCCGCCGCCGGTAGTAGCGCCCGGCTATTGCTGAGCGGCGCCGGGGTGTTCACCGCCACCTCGCGCGCCATCATCGAGCAGGACGCCTGGCGGCTGTCGCTGATCGCCATCGTGCTGGTGGTGCTGATCCTCTACACCGTCTATCGCTCCGCGCGCATCGTCGCCTTCGGCCTGCTACCGGTACTGAGCGGCATGCTCGTCGGCGCGGCCGCGGTCGGCCTCGGCTTCGGCATGATCCACGGCATCACGCTGGGATTCGGCGCGACGCTGATCGGCGAGGCGGTGGACTACCCGAGCTATCTGTTCATCCACGTCGCCCGGGGCGAAAAGGTAGCCGATACCCTGCAGCGCATCGGACCGACGCTGCGCCTGGCCGTCCTGACCACCGTCTTCGGCGCCCTGGCCATGCTTCTGTCCAGCTTCACCGGGCTGTCGCAGCTCGGCCTGCTGGCCATGGCCGGCGTGCTCGTCGCCGGTCTGGTGACCCGCTGGGTGCTGCCGCTGCTGGTGCCGGCGCTGCCCACGCAACACAAACTCCACCTGTTGCCGCCGGCCTCCTCGCCGTTGGAGCGGGGACTGCAGCGGACGCGGCCCGTGGCGTGGCTGGCGGTGCTCGCCGCGGTCGCACTCATCGCCGCGCGGCACGACCGGTTGTGGGACGACGATCTGGCCAATCTCAATCCGATTCCCGAGGACGCGAAGCGGCTCGACGGCGAACTGCGCCGTCAGCTCGGCGCGCCGGACGTGCGCCACTTGGTCATCGCCCGCGGTGCGACCCAGGACGAAGCGCTGGCGCACAGCGAGGAGGCGGCCGCGACACTGGACAAACTGGTCCAGGACAAAGTCATCACCGGCTACGAGCTGGCGGCAAGCCTCCTGCCCAGCACGCGGACGCAGTTGCAGCGGCGTGCGGCGTTGCCCGAGGAGCCGACGTTGCGCAACAACCTGGCGCGCGCGCTGGACGGTCTGCCCTTCCAAGACGATGTCTTCGAGCCTTTCGTGCGCGACGTGGCGCAGGCGCGCGCGCGCAAGCCGGTGGAGCTGGACGACCTGCGCGGCTCGGCACTCGGCCTCAAGGTGCGCAGCCTGCTCGTGCACAGCGGCGGCGAGTGGATCGCGCTCTTACCGTTGCGCGGCATCGCCGAGCCCGAGACCCTTTCGGGCGTCTTTGCCTCGCCCGCCTCCTCCCCGACCTTGCCACAGGTGTTTCTGCTCGACCTGAAGGAGGAATCCAACCGCCTGGTCAATGGCTATCGTAATGAGTCGCTGCGGCTGATCGGGTTCGGCCTGCTCGCCATTCTCGCAGTGCTGGCGATCGGACTGCGCGACGTCATGGCCGTGGCGCGGGTGTTGCTGCCGGCGCTGATCGCGGTGGCGGTCACGGTTGCCTGCCTGCTCCTGCTCGGGCGCCGCCTCAATTTGTTTCACCTCGTATCGCTGCTGCTGGTAATCGGCGTCGGGCTGAACTACGCGCTGTTCTTCGACCGGCACGAACCCGACCCGGAGAAGCGCCGTCTCACCCTGCTGGCGCTGCTGGTGTGCAGCCTCACCACACTCAGCGCCTTCGGCGCCCTGGCGTTCTCGGGCACGCCCGTGCTTCACGCCATCGGCATGACCGTCGCGCTCGGCACGGTGCTCTCGCTGCTCGTCGCGGCAATGCTGGCGCGCGCGGAAAAGGGACATCGCTTGCCGGCGCACCCCTGAAGACGTTGCGCAGATGGCGCAGGCACGGATGGTTCGACCGCGCTTTCACCACCAAGGACACCAAGGATACAAGGAAAACCCGATAATCACGGGGAGAACGCGTCCCCGGTCGCCGTACGACAGAGGACTTCGGACCCTGGAATTCCTTGGTGTTCTTGGTGTTCTTGGTGTTCTTGGTGGTGAATCGAACCTGTCTGCGACCATCTGCGCAATCTGCGGACGGCCGTTGCGCGACCCCCGCATCGCCGGTGCATTCCGAGGTTATACTTGGCGCCACCATAGCTCGCCACCAACGCGTCCGTGCAGCCCCTGATTCTCACCGCCCTGGCGACCGCCAATCCGGTCGGATTGGGACTGCCGGCCCTCGCCGAAGCGCTGGTCAGCGGGCGCTCCGGGTTGCGCTACAACGATTTCGAGCGCGCTGATCTGGATACCTGGATCGGGCGCGTGGACGGACTCGAAGACGAACCGGTGGCAACGGCCCTGGCGGAGTTCGACTGCCGCAACAACCGGCTGGCGCAACTCGGTCTGCATCAGGACGGCTTCGTCTCCGCGGTGGCCGACGCCCGCCGGCGCTATGGCGAGCACCGTGTCGCCGTGCTCGTCGGCACCAGCACCTCCGGCATTTTTGAAACCGAATTGGGCTACCAGGCGCGCGATCCCGCCAACGGTTCGCTGCCGTCGACGCTGCGGCTGCGCTTCAGTCACAATATCCTGTCGGTGGCCGAATTCGTACGCCGCACGCTCGGACTGCGCGGCCCGACCGTGGCCGTATCCACCGCCTGCTCGTCCAGCGCCAAGGTGTTCGCCAGCGCCGAGCGCTACATCCGCACCGGCCTGTGCGATGCCGCCGTCGTTGGCGGCGTGGATAGCCTGTGCCTGACCACTCTGCATGGGTTCAGCTCGCTCCAGCTCACATCGTCCCAGCCCTGCCGGCCCTTCGATGCGGCGCGCAGCGGCATTTCCATCGGCGAGGCGGCGGGCTTCGCGTTGCTCGAGAAATCCGGCGCTGGTGACGTGATGCTTATGGGATACGGTGAAAGCAGCGACGCCTACCACATGTCCTCGCCGCACCCGGAGGGCGAAGGCGCGCTGCTCGCCATGCGCGAGGCATTGCAGCAGGCGCAGCTCTCCCCGGCCGATCTGGATTACATCAACCTGCATGGCACGGCAACGCCGGCCAACGACCGCACCGAAGAACGCGCCGTGCTGCGCCTTTTCGGCGACCACGGGCAGACGGCGTCGTGCAGCTCGACGAAGGGCTGGACCGGACATACGCTGGGTGCTGCCGGCATGATCGAGGCCATCGTCTGCGCGCTGTGTCTGCGCCAGGGACTGATTCCCGGGACGCTGAACACCGTCACTCTGGATCCCGAGTTCCGCGCCCGCATCGTTTTGGCGCCGGAGCGTCGGCCGTTGCGCCACGCGCTGTCCAACTCCTTCGGCTTCGGCGGCAGCAATTGCAGCCTGGTCTTCGGGCGAGCATTATGAACGGCGTGCTGCGGTTCTGCATCTGCGGCGTCGGCGTGCGCGCTCCCGGCATCGCCAACTGGCCAGGAGCGCGGTCCGTTCTCCGCGGCGAAACGGGCTATCGTTTCGAGCCGATGGTCAAACCCAACCCGGACATGCTGCCCGCTGCCGAGCGGCGGCGCAGTTCCGACAGCGTGCGCCTAGCCATCGAGGTAGCACAGCAGGCGGTCAGAGCTGCCGGTGTCGACCCGGCACGGCTTGCCAGCGTCTTCGCTGCCAGCGATAGCGACGGGCATATCATCCATGACATCTGCGAGGCGCTGGCACAACAGGAGAGGCACGTCTCGCCGACGGCATTTCACAACTCGGTGCACAATGCCCCGGCCGGCTACTGGAGCATCGCCACCGGCTGCCATGCCGCATCGACCTCACTCAGCGCCTACGATTTGAGCTTCGCCGCCGGTCTGATCGAGGCGGCGACCCAGGTCGTCGCCGACGGACGTGATGTGCTACTGGTCGCGTGCGATCTGCCCTTGCCGCCGCCTTTGCACGCATTGCGGCCCATCGACCAGCCATTCGCCGCCGCTTTGGTCCTGGCGCCGGTACGGCAGCAACCGGACCCGCCGGCCTGGGAGCTGACGATCGCGCCGCCGCACGCGTCGCAGGTCGACACTTCCGAAGCGCCGGAATGTCTGCGCACCAACCCGGCCGCCCGATGCTGGCCGCTGCTCGCGTCATTGGCACGGGGGACCGCGGGCGCAGCGCACGTCCGCTTGGCGTATTTCGACAACCAGACGCTGGTACTCAAGCGCACGTCATGACGGCTGGCCGGGGCGCCCTCGCATCACTGATTCCCCACCAGGGCGATATGTGCCTACTCGAACGTGTGTTGCGCTGGAGCGGGACGGAGATTGCCTGCAGCGCGACGAGTCACCGCGATCCGGGCAACCCGCTGCGTGATGAGGGCATCTTGCCCGCCCACGCCGGCATCGAATACGGTGCCCAAGCCATGGCGGCGCACGGCGCGTTGAGCGGCGGCATGGCGCCGGGCGCGATCGGCTATCTCGCCGCGGCGCGCGACGTGCATCTGCACGTTCTGCGGCTGGACGACGTGGCGGAAGAGTTGGAGGTGCATTGCCAGAAGCTGCTCGCTGAGGGTGGTCGGCTGTTGTATGGCTTTGCCATACGCGCCGGCGGACGTGAGCTGGTCGCCGGCCGCCTGACTGTCGTACTGCGCGGAGATCGATCGTGAGCCGGCGCGCCTTGGTCACCGGCGGCAGCGGTGCCATCGGCGCCGCCATCTGCCGGCGCCTCGCCGCGGCGGGGCTGCACGTCCTCGTCCATGCTCATCGTAACGCGGCTCAGGCGCAGGCCGTAACCGAGCAGATCCGCAGCGCCGGCGGCGGCGCCGATGCAGTCTGCTTCGACGTCACCGATGCCGACGCCACGCGGCACGCCCTCGAGACCTTGCTCGAGCGCGGCACGATCCAGGTGCTGGTCAATAACGCCGGCGTCCACGATGACGCGACCATGGCCGGCATGAGCACGGCACAATGGAACCGCGTCATCGACGTGTCGCTCAATGGTTTCTTCAACGTCACGCAACCCCTGCTGCTGCCCATGGCGCGCACGCGCTGGGGACGCATCGTCAACATCTCTTCGCTATCGGGCGTGATGGGCAACCGCGGCCAGACCAACTACGCAGCGGCCAAGGCTGGCCTTCACGGCGCGACGAAATCACTGGCGCTGGAACTCGCCTCTCGCAGCATTACCGTTAACGCGGTGGCGCCTGGCATCATCGCCACCGACATGAGCAGCAAGGCATTCGGCGCCGAAGACATCGCGCGCCTGGTGCCCATGAAGCGGGCCGGCACACCGGAGGAAGTCGCCGCTCTGGTCGGGTTCCTCGCCTCCGAGGAGGCAGGATACATCTCCGGGCAGATCATCTCCATCAACGGAGCCATGGCATGAGCGACGGCACGGGCGCCGTGCCGGGCATTGCCGTCGTCATCCCCGCCTACAACGAAGCGGCGACCATCCGCGACATCGCCACTCGCACCCTGGTCCATGCCGATCGCGTGATCGTGGTGGACGACGGTTCCACCGACGACACTGCGCGGCAGCTTGCCGGGCTCCCGCTGACGTTGCTGCGCAACCCGCACAATATGGGCAAGGCAGCCAGCCTGTGGCGCGGCATGCAGATGGCCGTGGAGGCCGGAGCACAGGCCGTGGTGACCCTGGACGGCGACGGCCAGCACTGCCCGGAAGACATTCCGCTGCTGCGCGCCGCCGCGCGGGCGCATCCCGGGTGCATCGTTATCGGCTCGCGCCTGCACGAGAAGGACAAGATACCGAAGGCGCGCTATCGCGCGAATCGCTTCGCCAATTTCTGGATCGCCTGGGCGGCGGGCTATCCGATTCGCGACAGCCAGTCCGGGTTCCGGATTTACCCGGCGGCGCTGCTGCCTCGCGTCCGCGTCGGCCACGACAAGAGCGCCGGCTTCGTGTTCGAGAGCGAAATCCTTATCGAAGCCGGACGCATGGGCGTGCGCAGCGTCGACGTGCCCATTGCGGCGATCTATGTCAGCCACGCGCGCCCGAGCCACTTTCGCCCTGTCGCGGACATCGCACTCATCGTGCGCATGGTAGCCTGGAAGCTGCTGAGCCGCGGCATGTACCTGCCGGGCCTTGTTCGCAGCCTGCGCCGTCCGGACACGGAGCGCCCGTGTCCCATCGCGGCATCGGCGTCGGAGGACGGTCGGCAAGGCTGACGGTCCTCCCGGTTGCGCTGCGTCAGTTTGCGCAATGTCAAATGTTTGATGCCGTCCAGCGGGGCGATGGTATACTTCGCAGCGAGCCAGCCAAGGATGCGACCATGAAGTTGATCGGCACCCTCACGAGCCCCTACGTACGCAAGGCCCGCGTCGTCCTCGCTGAAAAGAAGATCGACTACGAGCTGGTGATCGACTCGCCGTGGTCGGCGGATAACAGCATCGCCACCTACAACCCGTTGGGCAAGATCCCCGTGCTGGTGCTGGATGACGAGAGCACGCTGTTCGATTCGCGCGTCATCGTCGAGTACCTCGATCATTCGACGCCGAACAACCGGCTGATTCCGCCGCCGGGACGTGAGCGCACTCTCGTGAAACGCTGGGAGGCCCTTGCCGATGGCATTAGCGACGCGGCGGCCACTGCCTTCCTGGAAGGTAAGCGTCCCAAAGGCGAGCGCAGCCCGTCCTGGATCGAGCGTCAGCGCGGCAAGATAGCCCTCGGTGTGGAGGTCATGGCACAGGAGCTTGGCACACATGCGTGGTGTCAGGGTAACGCCTTTTCTCTCGCCGATGTCGCCGTTGGCAGCGCGCTCGGTTATCTGTTGTTTCGCTTTCCCGACATCGACTGGCGCAAGCAGCATCCGAATCTCGCCCAGCTCTATGACAAGCTGATGAAGCGATCCTCGTTCGCCGAGACCGTGCCGCAGGGCTGACGGAGCGCCGCGACTCGCATTGCCGGCACCGCGCCACGCAAGGTGTCATGCCCGCCAATCTGTCCCCCGAGTACAAGGCTGCGGAGGCCGCCTTCCGCAAGGCGCGTGAGCCGCGCGAGCGGCTCGAATGGCTGCGCGAGATGCTACGCGTCATCCCGAAACACAAAGGCACGGATCATCTGCAGGCGGACATCAAGCGGCGGATCAAGGAACTCGCCGAGGAATTGGAAGGTCCGCGCAGGGGCGGCGCGCGCAGCGGCCCGGCAGTGGTCGTGCGTCCCGAAGGCGCGGCGCAACTGGCGCTGATCGGGTCGCCCAACGTCGGCAAGTCTGCACTGCACGCACGCCTGACCGCCTCCGGCGCCCATGTTGCACCCTACCCCTTCACGACGCAGTACCCGCAGCCGGGGATGATGCCGCACGAGGACATCCACTTCCAGCTTGTCGATCTGCCGCCGGTGTCGCCGGAGCATCCTGTGCCCTGGCTGGCGAGCACCCTGCAGAGCACCGATGCCTGCCTGCTGGTGGTGGATCTCGCCGATGCAGATTGCGTCGAACAGAATGCCGCGGTGTTGCGCCTGCTGCGCGACAAGCACGTCACCTTGAGCGAGCGCTGGCCCGTCGCCGGCGAGGCCGACGCGAAAGCCACGAATGACGCCGACCCTTTTGCGCTGTGCCTTCCGACGCTGCTCCTCGCGAACAAGTCCGATCAGCTTGGCGATGCGCAGACGGAGCTGCGGACTTTTTTGGATCTCAGCGGCGTTTCGTTACCGGCGTTCGCCGTCTCGGCGGTCACCGGCCACGGGCTGGGCGAGATCGGCCCATGGCTGTTCGCCCGGCTGGGCGTGGTGCGTGTCTATACGAAGACGCCGGGCCATGCAGCCGAGCGTGAGCACCCCTTCACGCTACGTCGCGGCCAGACCATCGGGGACGTGGCGCGGCTAGTGCACAAGGATATCGCGCAGACGCTGCGCTACGCCCGCGTTTGGGGCAAGTCCGGCTTCGACGGCCAGCACGTAGGTCGCGAGCACCCCGTCGCCGATGGCGATGTCGTAGAACTGCATGTCTGATCGGCGGGGGATCAATCGCGGACGAGGGTCCGTGAGCAGGCGACGCGAATCCCAGCAACATCCTCGATGGGTAGCGTCGTGCCGATCTCGCGACCGGCACCAACGGCGACCGCCCAGCCTGGCTTACGCAGAAGCGTAGCCATGACCGCTGCCACTTTCGGCGCGGCGGGCGTAGGAGTTGTAATCGACGCAGATCGATTCGCTCATGCCAGCGCCTGATTCAGATCGGCGATCAGATCGGCGGGATCCTCCAAGCCAACGGACAATCGCAGCATCGCATCAGAGATGCCCCGACGCGTGCGCTCCTCGGACGTCAGGCCGTGGTGAGTGGTTGTGCACGGCTGGGTGACGAGACTCTCGACGCCTCCGAGACTCGGCGCCAGCGCAAACAGCGTCAGCTTGTCCGCAACGCGGGTAGCGTCATCGCCGCTGCCTTTGATCTCGATCGTGACCATGCCGCCGAAGCCGCTCATCTGCTTCTTCGCCAGCACATGGCCGGGGAAATCCGGCAGGCCGGGATAGAGCACGCGGCTAATCCTGGGATGCTTCGCCATCGCCTCTGCGATGGATTGGGCGGCAGCGTTCTGGGCACGTACGCGCACCGGCAGGCTGCGAATGCTGCGCGCCAGCTGGCTGGCGATTTCCGGCGCAATGGCTGTGCCGAGGTTCTTGCGCCAGTTCCACACCGGCAGCAACAACTCGCGCGCGCCCATCAGCGTGCCGGCCGTGACATCGGAGTGTCCGCCGAGATACTTAGTGCAGGAATGGACGACGAAGTCGGCACCCAGGGCCAGCGGATTCTGGTTGACCGGCGAGGCAAAGGTGTTGTCCACCGCCACAAGGGCGCCATGGGCATGGGCGATCTCGGCGATGGCGGGAATATCGAAAATCTCCAGCGTTGGATTGGTCGGTGTCTCGAGGAACACGAGGCCGCCGCCTTGGGACAGCAGCTCACCGAGCCGCGAGAGTTCATGGCCGAGCAGAAAATGGCCGGGGATGCCGAGCAGAGGCAGCTGCGAGGATATGAGCTCCAGCGTCCCGCCATAGGCGTCGCCCAGGCAGATGATGCCTTTGCGGCCATGGGTCAGGAACAGCGCCGCCTCGGCGGCCATGCCCGAACAGAACGCCCACGCCATTTCCGCAGCCTCGAGGCCGGCCAGTTTCTGCTCGATGCTGGCGATGGTCGGGTTGAGGCCGTAGCGCGTGTACAGGCTGCCGGGCTTGCGGCCGTCGACGACATCGAGCAACTCGGCCGTCGAGGCAAATTTGAACGTCGTGGTCGTATAAATCGGGGTGTGGGGAGATCCGTGCGGATCGTCGATTTCTCCGGCGTGGATGCAGCGCGTGGCAAGTCCGTCTTTCATTGCGTTCGCCTCCTCATGGTGTCAGCAGTTGTCTGATGGTGGCGACGATGTCGGCGTCGTCGAATTCTCGCCCGCCGGTGGCACGGTAGGCCAACCGCCCGCGACGATCCACCAGGAATGTCGTGGGGAGCCCGCGCACCGACCAGGCGCCCATGGTCTTCGAGTCCCTATCGAACACGACCGGGAAATCGGTGATGCCGCTAAACGAGAATACCGACTCGGGATCTTCGCCGACATTGACCGCAATTACCTCGAACTCGTTTGGCTTGAACACCTTGCGAACCCGTGCGAGAGATGGGAACTCCTTCCGGCAGGGTGGGCACCAGGTTGCCCAGAAGTTAACGAGGACGACACGCCCGTTGAACTGTGCCAAATCGATGACATTGTTGTCCGCATCCATGAGGCGCAAGGTGGGCGCCGGCGGCGCGGCTGGCATCGTCGACATGCCTTTGCCCTGCGCCAACGCGTAGGGGAAGACCGCCAGCAAGCCGACCCCCGTCATCAGATCGGCGATGAATTGGCGTCGTTCAATCACGGGCACACTCCAATTTGTCGAGAACGATCTCGTGCTCCGCGTGGTTGGCCCGGTAGCGGACAGTAAGTCGGAATGGCGCCGAGGGTACGGTTTCCAACGTCATCATACCCATGATCCAGTCACCGGGTTCGAACGTGTTTTCCGACTGGAACTGCGCCCAGCGGAAGGCGATACGGGCCGGTTGTGAGACGCCGGATTTGTCCCAGTCTGCATCCCACGCTTCGGGTTGGGCGATGCCGACTTTCGCCCCATCAGCTCCCACGGCGTACCAGTCGATAAGCCGAGTCGTGATGACCGCGTTGCCAGCGTTCTGCACGCCGACAGAGAAACCGCACGCCAAGGCATAGGGGCGGATCATCGCGGCCGAAAATCCTCTCGCCTCATAGAAGGCTTCGCGCGAATGCCTACCCAATGCGCTGGCCATCAACGCGATGCCGTTGCGTTCGACGCGATGCTGCCACGCCACATCCCCTTCCTCAGTAAGGGCATACCCAGACGAACTTAGCGCGATACCCAACGTCAGCAGGAGGACCGCGTAACGAAGGTGGTTCGAGCGTTGTGTGGAGCTGGCAACTCTCAGCATGGAAGGAAACAGCAAGAGATGAACTTTCGCTGTCGCCGAACTGCAGCGACACTGGTTTCGCGCAAGAACCCGAGCAGCGAAACGCCCGCGCCGCGTTCAACTGCCCACAGCACCGGACCGTGACGCAGGTTTGAAAAGCTACTGTACCGTTCGTGCCAATCCTCGGCGACCGTCGCTACGATGGCGTCACTGCCGATCGGGGGAGCGGCAGGTGAACCGGTGATCGGCATCGCCACGACGCGGCTTTCTGGGGGCTGAACGGGCTGCTCACGCCAGTCCGTATCCATGCGAATGGTGCGACGACTAAACACGCATTCGAGGTGCAAACGCGCGTTGTTCCCTGAAAAATCACGAAACGTGAGCTCGGACACGAACGGCTTTGAATGTCGTACGAATCAACCCCGATCAGTCTACCAGTCATCGCCGGGTCTTCCGGATCATTTTGGCGGATGAGGGCAAGACCGGACCTGGAATTCGAACAACTAGGAATACTTGGCCCGATCTCCGGATCGGTTTTTGACTCCGCCCGACTCCAAGAAATCGATCGCACACGTCGCCCCCGGCATACGTCGAACGAAGGTGACGGGCACTCCTTTGGGCGTCCTCGGAGATGGTTTGAAGCGCGGACGGGTTAAGCGACTGGAGTTTTTCCGGTACAGTTCGAACATCGGCATTTGCGCGGGCTCGACTGTGTCATCCGGAGCCGAGGCACTTCATGGGATTCGACCCCCGTGTCGGGGTCCGTCACTTCAGGCAGGAGAGGGATCGTGAGAGATTTGGTTTGGGGCGAGATACTCAGTGTCGGGGTCGGCGAGATCGACGACGACCACCGCAAACTGCTGCAGATTTTCAACATACTCAACCAAGCCGTGATGAAAGGAGAAACCCGGGACTACCTCGCCGCGACAATGGACGAGCTGATCAACTGCACGGTCTGGCACTTCAGCCACGAGGAGCGATTGATGCTGAAGTATCGCTACGCGCAAATCGAAGAACACAAAGCGGAGCACCGTGACCTGATCAGCAGCGCGAGGGAACTGCAGCAGAAACTCCTGCAGTCAGACCAGCCCATGGCAGAGGAACACATCGAATTTCTGGAGCGCTGGTTAACCGAACATATCCTCACCACCGATTTGCGGTTGGGTTCCTATCTTGCTCAAGTAATGTGAGCGCCGCCGAAGCCGAGCAAGCCGCCGGCACGCGATGGTTGGCGCCATCACCTTACGTCATGATGCCCGGGTCTTGAGTGACGCGTATGCCGGCCTCGCGCAGCGCCAAGAGTACGCGGTCGCGGTGCTCGGGATCGGCGATCTCCAGGGTGCACACGACCCGCACGGCAGACACGTCGGGGCCGGCAAAGACGCGATCATGGGCGATATCGAGCACATTGGCACCGGTGCCCGCGATCAGGCTCGCCAGTCCTGCCAGGCCGCCGGGTCGGTCGGTGATCACGGCGGTGAACCGACAGATCCGCCCGTCATGAACCAGCCCGATCTCGATTACCCGCCCGAGGATGTTGGGATCGATGTTGCCGCCGGAGAGCACGAGCGCCACGCGCCTGCCTTTGAGCTGCGGCAGTTTCGTCGCCAGGAAGGCGGCTAGCGGCGCGGCGCCCGCGCCTTCGACGACGCTCTTCTCCAGCTCGATCAGGCGCAGGATGGCAATGGCCAGGGCCGCTTCGTCCACCGTCACGACGCCGTCGACCCGTTCGCGCGCCAGGGCGAAGGCGTGCGGCCCGACTCGCGCCACCGCCAGGCCGTCGGCGAGCGTGGCCCGCACCTCAACATCCATGGGCTGTCCAGCCGCCAGCGCAGCAGCATAGCAGGCGGCGTGCTCCGGTTCGACGCCGATCACTTGCACATCCGGCCGCCGCGCCTTCACGGCGCAGGCCATGCCGGCGATCAGCCCGCCGCCGCCGATGGGCACGACGATGGCATCGACGGCCGGCGTCTGCTCCAGGATCTCCAGCGCCACCGTCCCCTGCCCGGCGATGATCTCCGCGTCGTCGTAGCCATGGACATAAGTCAGCCCCTGATGCCGGGCAAGTTCCTCGGCGTGGGCACGCGCCTGGGCCAGGTTGTCGCCATGCAGGATGACGTTCGCCCCCAGTTTGCGGCAGGTGGCGACCTTGATCAGCGGCGCGAAACGCGGCATGACCACCGTCACCGGTATGCCCAGCAGGCCGCCATGGTAGGCCATGCCCAGAGCATGGTTGCCGGCGGACGCCGAGATGGCGCCGCGGCGTTGTTGCTCCGGCGCCAGCAGCAGCAGGGCGTTGCGCGCGCCGCGCTCCTTGAAGCTGCCGGTGCGCTGCAGGTATTCGAGCTTGCAATAGATGTGCGCGCCACACAGCTCCGACAGCGGAATGGACTCGACGCACGGGCTCTCGTAGATACCGCCGGCGATGCGCTCACGCGCGTCAAGAATGTCTTCCAGGGTCACAGGCACGGTGCGCCTCCCGAATCGGCTACCAGTTTCAATCATAGCGAATCGACACGCAATTTCGCGCTTAGGGGAAGACGAAGTAACGCTCGACCAGATCCGCGTCGTCGAAGTGACGCCTTCCGACGAAGGCGGTGGCGTGCCGTCCCCATTGCCGCATGGCGCCGGGATCGCGTACACCCATGGGCCAGAAGAAGAAACGCTCCCCCCGGCTCGTACCGGCAACGATGCCGTCGGGCCCGAACAGGCTGCGCCGCCCGCCCTCGGGGCGGGGCAGCGACCGCAGTTCGTCGTCGGCCGCCATGACGTAGCCCCGCCGCTCGCCCGTTGCCGGCGATTCAATGGTGATACGCCGGATATAGTGGGTGCGTGCGGCGATATGGACGGTGAGCTGCTCGCCCGGCGCCACGGCCGGCAGACGCTGGGGCGCGAACGCGACTTCCTCAAGCGTGGCCGGCTGCGCCAGCAGCTCGGCGCGTGCGGTCGGGAAGAACAGGTGATAGCAGTCGCAGTTGTGGATGGTGTCATAGACCAGCGGCAGCCCGTCGCGCGACAGCGTGACGCGCCAGATCAGCCCGTCGAGATGCCCGCCGAGCAGATCGATCCCCGGCTCGCGCGGCCGCGACGGAAACCAGACGGCGTATACAAGTTGGAGCAGCGTCGTCCCCCGATAGCGCGTATGCGCCACACGCGAAAAGACCGTCGGCCGCGCCGTGTCTACCTCGATGCGACCACCCTGTCCCCAAGTGGGCGCGCCGATACGGTCGTGCTCATCCATTTCGTCCACCTCGAACGCGGGAGCGTAGGCAACGAGTAGCCGCTGCAGTGTCGCCGCGTGCGGCAGGGGCATGCCAAGCGGGTCGTCGTGTGCGCCCTGGAACGGCGGCTGCGCGTCGGCTGCGTCGACGCGCGCCATGTTGGCCGGCTCGTAGCGCACCCGCCGACCGGCGACGGGCAGATGCTCGAACGGCTGCGCAAAAATCTTCGTCGTCCGCCGCTGCCAGGCCGACACGCCGGCGGAGAACGGCAGCATGGTCAGGGGATAGACACCGACGACGCGTTGCCACAATTCGTAGTCGTCGGGAACGCGGGCCCGGCTGCGCATCAGTTGCCGTGTCGCCGGATCGGCTAGATCGGCCTCGCGCAGCTTCGTCGCGCACGCCCGCAGTTCCTTCAGCGGGAACCGCTCCGACGCCTGCGGGCCCAGGTTCGCCAGCTCGTAGGCCCGCGCCGTCCGGTCCAGCGCGGCGAGACTTTCCACCCAGGAGTGGAATGCCTCGTCATGCAGGTCGTCGCGCGCGATAGCCGCCAGCGTGCGGTTGACGCGCAGGTACCGAAAGCCTTCGACGCGTGCATCCTGTGCATCCCCGACGCCGGCGCCGGCAACCGCGGCATCGGCGGCAGCATAGAGCTGCTCGCAGCGCGCCAATTCGTGGGCGTCGCGCGGCGGCACGGTTCGCTCGCCTGCCGGCAGCGCGGCGCAGCCCGCCACGAGCAGGGCCAGGACGAGCACCTTCGCGAGTTCGAGGACGGGCGGGCGCATGCCAAGCATGGCGCTCACCGCGAGGCGAGATCGGCCAGCGCCGCCTGCAATCCCATCACCACCTGCGCCATACGCGCGTAGTCGAGCTTCTCCGGCGTGTCCGTGGCGCTGTGATAGTGGCCATAGCGAAAGAAGGCGGTGTCGGTGATCATCACGCCCGGATAGTCCTCGCGCCAGAAGGAGAGTTGATCGCTCCAGGCCACGCCCGGCACGAAGGAGAACGTGGCCAGCGACTCGACGGGGAATTCCGAGTGCCGCCGAAATGCGGCCACGAGTTCCTTGAGTTGGCGGCGCGACGCCCGGTTCGATACGAAACCGATGAAGTTGCCCTGGTCCGGGTAGAAGAAGCCGAACGGTGGCGGATAGCGCTGGCTGCCGGGCCGGTCGCTGTAACAGCCGAGCATCTCCAGCGAGATCATCAGCCGTATGTCATCGCCCCGGGCGCGCGCGGCTTTGGCATAGACGCCGCTGCCCATCTCGCCCCAGTAGAAGAACGGCGGCTCCTCGTTCACGAAGGCGACGAAGCGCAGGCTGCGCGTGGGCCGGGCCGCCGCCAGGCCGCGGCTCAGCTCCAGCAGCGCTGCCACGCCGCTGGCATTGTCGTCGGCGCCCGGACTGCCGCGCACCGTGTCGTAATGGGCGCCGACGAGCAGGATCTCGTCCGGCCGGATTAGGCCACGCACGGTCACTTCCAGGTTCTCGCTCGTCACACCGTGCGTGACGTAGGTTTGGGACCGCACCTCGAAGCCCTGCGCCGCCCACTGCCCGCGGATGTAGTCGGCTGCGGCGTGCAGCGCCTGCGGACGGAAAACATTGCGCTCGCCGATCTGCGTCGCGAGCTTGACGACGTGCGCGTGCAAGCGCTGGGCGAGCGGGACGTCGCGCGTGGGAGCACCATTCCCGGCCAGCACCTCGCTCATCGCAGCGCTCGCGCGCAACAGCAGCAACATGCCCAGTACGGCACCGGCCATGCGCATGGCATCACTGGAGTGTCGCCGCGAACCGTCGCCTCATCGCGGCGGTTCGACGTGACCGAGGATGCGCAGGAAAATCACGCGCCCGCTTTCTGGCTGCTGGTGGTGCTGCCAGGCCTTGACCGCGAACAGCCCCGGGTCTATGGCGAAAAACAACTCCGTGATTTCCGTGTCGCGCTCGAAGCCGTTCATATCGTAGCGGCGCATGACCGCCTCGCGCGGCCATTCCGCGGCGACCACTGCTCGCGAACAGGGACGGGCGCGCCCCTGCGCCGAGCCGGAACGTGCAAGCAACATCGCAACAAGCGCTACGCCGACGCGATGCACGCCCATCGCTCAGACGATAATGCCGCCGCCCAGGCACACCGTGGATTCGTACAACACGACCGACTGCCCCGGGGTCACTGCCCATTGCAGCGCGGCGAAGGCGATCTCGCAGCGCTGGGCATCGACGGCCTCGATCTCGCAAGGTGCGTCGGCCTGCCGATAGCGGGTCTTGGCGGTATAGACCCAGTGGGGATGCGGCGCGGCACCGTCGATCCAGTTCAAATCGGTGGCCGTGAGACGCTCCCTGAGCAGGGCCGGATGGTCGTGGCCTTGCACGACGTAGAGCACGTTCTTCTCCATGTCCTTGGCAGCGACGTACCAGGCCTCGTGCTCGCCGCCGGCATCCTGCATGCCCTTGATGCCGCCGACATGCAACCCCTTGCGCTGTCCGATGGTGTGATACATCAGCCCGTCGTGCTGGCCGATCACTCGCTCGCCCTCGAGGGTGCGGATCTCGCCCGGCTGCGCCGGCAGGTAGCGCTGGAGGAACTCCTTGAACGGCCGCTCGCCGATGAAGCAAATGCCAGTGGAGTCCTTCTTGGCGTGATTCGGGAGCCCGGCCTGGGCGGCAAGCTTGCGAACCTCGCGTTTGTAGAGCTGGCCAAGGGGAAAGAGTGTCTTTGCCAGTTGCGCCTGGCTGAGGCGATAGAGGAAATAGCTCTGATCCTTGGTGCCGTCCTCGGCCTTGAGCAGTTGATGGACGACGCCGAGTTCGGTGCGCACTTTGCGCGTCTGGGCATAGTGGCCGGTGGCGATGCGATCGGCGCCCAGTTGCAGCGCGTGGTCGAGAAAGGCGCGAAACTTGATTTCCGCGTTGCAAAGCACGTCCGGATTGGGCGTGCGGCCGGCCCGGTATTCACGCAGGAATTCACCGAAGACGCGCTCCTTGTACTCCGCGGAGAAGTTCACCACTTCCAGGTCGATGCCGATGACGTCGGCCACGGCCACGACATCGATCAGATCCTGGCGCGTCGAGCAGTACTCCTCGTCGTCATCGTCCTCCCAGTTCTTCATGAAGAGGCCGATCACCTTCCAGCCCTGCTGCTTTAGAAGCAGCGCCGCCACCGAGGAGTCCACGCCCCCGGACATGCCAACGACGACCCTACCCTTCGTCTCAGACATGGGGACCGCCTCCCCGTAGCCACTCGTCCACGGGCATGATCAGCGCCGGCGCACCATTGTCGAAGAACCAGCTATCCACGACATAGCGTTGCGGCCCACGTTCGGCGCCGATGTGCTGCGTGACGCGCGGCCTGTCCCGCTCCGCCAGGGGAACGATCTCTTCGATGGCGGCAGAGTAATGCTGCATGATCAGGAACGACCGCCGGACCTGATCGAGTACGCGGTGGTACTTTAGCCAGCCGCGCGCCTCGATCATGCGCAGCAGCCGGGTCGTGGACACGGCGTGATCGATGCAATCCATTCGGCCGTCCACCGCGTCGTCGGCGAAGTCGCCCCCCTTGTCGCGCCAGATCGGCGATTGCTGGCCGGCCCAGGCATAGAAACGGCCAACGACTTCGGCAAGCGTGACGCGCTCGGAGGCGGCGTCGCGTGCCGCCGCCAGGCGGACGCGCACCCAGCCCAGCTGCGCGTCCGAGTAGGCGATGCGCGCCTGCGCCAGGCAGCCGTAGTTGTAGCAGATGCTCACCTCCTCGGTCGCCGCAGCCGATGCCCCCCAGGCGAAAAGTGCCAACGATACCCAGCGGTTCATGCGAAATGGGTGATCAGTTGCAGGGGGTAGCGGCGTCCGGCGCGATAGTCTGCGACGCAGCGGCCCACCAGGGGGCTGCGATGACGGCTGCTCTCCGCCGCCAGCTCTTCCGGCGTCATCCACACGGCGCGCAGGATGCCTTCGTCCAGCGAGCGATCCAAGTCGTGGCCGAGCAACTCGCCGCAGAAGGCAAAGCGCAAATAGGTCACGTCCTTTGCCGGCTTGCGCCACTGGTACACGCCAACCAGGAACTGGGGCGAGAAATGGTAGGCGGTTTCCTCCAGCACCTCGCGCGCTACCGCGGTAAGCAGGGACTCGCCCTCGTCCAGATGGCCCGCAGGTTGATTGAAGCACGGACCAGCATCCGTCTCCTCCTCCACCAACAGGAACTTGCCGTCACGCTCGATCACTGCGGCGACGGTGACATTAGGCTTCCAGATCATCGGGGACGACTTCCCGTTCGGCAGGCATTGCGGAAAAATAAAATTTTACCGCGCATTGGCAGGGAGCAGCTTGCCGGGACGCGTTTGTCGAGTACAGTCCCGGCCGGACAAATCCGTCCGCAGCCTCTCCGACCATACAGGGCCATTTCAACTTGCGCTAAAATCGCGTTTTTCCAGCGATTTTCGGAGACGACCCCCATGTCCATGGCCGACCGAGACGGCTACATCTGGTACGACGGCAAACTCGTGCCCTGGCGCAATGCCACGACCCATGTGCTGACCCATTCCCTGCACTACGGTCTGGCCGTGTTCGAGGGGCTGCGCGCGTACAAGACAGGCAACGGTACCGCCATATTCCGGCTGCGCGAGCACACGGATCGCCTGTACAACTCAGCGCACATCTACATGATGCAAATCCCCTACGACAAGCAGACGCTGATGGCGGCGCACATCGAAGTGGTGCGCGCTAACAAGCTCGAGTCGTGCTATATCCGGCCGATCGCGTTCTACGGCTCGGAGAAAATGGGGGTCAGCCCGAAGGGCGCGGCCGTGCATGTGGCCATCGCCGCCTGGCCCTGGGGCGCCTACCTGGGTGAGGAGGGTCTGGAGAAAGGCATCCGCGTCAAGACGTCGTCCTATGCCCGCCATCATGTCAATGTCTCCATGTGCCGCGCTAAGTACTCCGGTACCTATGCCAACTCCATCCTCGCCAACCTGGAAGCGACCGAGCACGGCTACGACGAGGCGCTGCTGCTGGACACGGAAGGCTACGTGGCCGAGGGCGCCGGCGAGAATCTGTTTGTCATCAAGGACGGCCACATCTACGAGCCGGAGATCGCCTCGGCGCTGATGGGCATTACCCGCGCCTCGGTGATACAGTTGGCCCGGGAACTCGGCTATGAGGTCACCGCCAAGCGTCTGACGCGCGACGATATCTACATCGCCGACGAAGCCTTCTTCACCGGCACCGCCGCCGAAGTAACGCCGATACGCGAACTCGACAACCGTCTCATCGGTGCCGGCAAGCGCGGCCCGGTGACGACCAAGATCCAGCAACGATTTTTCGACGTGGTCAATGGCAAAGTCCCGGAGCATGCGGACTGGCTGGCCCCCGTCTGAGGGAGACGAGAACAATGTCCGAAAACAAAGACAAGTTGCGCGAAGTACAGGTGACTGCGCACGATCTGCCCCTTCATTGCCCCATGCCGGATGCGCCGTTATGGGCGCGCCATCCGCGCGTGTTTCTGGACGTGCTCAAGGCGGGCGAAGCCGCCTGTCCCTATTGCGGCACCCGCTACGTGTTCGCCGGCGAGCGGCCGAAGGGACATCACTGAAGCGCGGGTACCTGGCAGGCTGCTGCAAGGCCGCAGCGAACCAACATGCGAGACAGTACAAGGCGAGTACGGCGAGCATTTTGGCGCGCGAGAACGCCGCAGACGCGTTCCACACTAGTTTTGCATCAGCCTGCTAGGGGCGCACGGTGAGGATCAATCGCTTACGGGTGCTGGTCGTCGCGCCTTCGTGGATCGGCGATACCGTTGCCGCGCAGCCACTGTTCATGCGGTTGCACGAGAGGTATCGCGAACTGCAGCTCGATGTCATGGCGCCGTCCTACGTGGCGCCGCTGCTGCGGCGCATGCCCGAGGTCGCGCACGTTATCGACAATCCCTTCGGCCACGGCGAGCGGCGCCTCGGCGATCGCTGGCGGCTCGCACGCAGGCTGGCACGCACGCACTATGACCAGGCGATCGTCCTGCCCAACTCGCTGAAATCGGCGCTGGTGCCCTTTTTCGCCGGCATTCCAGCGCGGGTCGGTTTCGTCGGCGAGGCACGCCGCGGCCTGCTCAACCGCGTCCACAAGCTGGACGAGCGCGCCCTGCCGCAGATCGCCGAGCGCTATGCTCAACTGGCCGAAGCACCCGGCGTGCCTCTGGCCCGCCCCCTGCCCCGTCCGCGGCTCCGGGTCGATAAGGAAGCACGTGGCGCGACGCTTGCGGCGCTCGGCCTCGACGGCACGGCGCCGTCGGCGGTCGCTTTCTGTCCGGGTGCCGAATACGGACCGGCAAAGCGCTGGCCGGCCGAATACTTCGCTGAACTCGCACGGCACCTGCGCCGCCACGGCTATGCCGTGTGGCTGATCGGGTCGGCAAAGGACACCGCGGTGGGTGCGGCAATAGCCACCGTCGCGGCGGACGATTGCATTGATCTGTGCGGCCGGACGAGCCTCGACCAGGCGATCGATCTGCTTTCCGCCTCCCAGTTTGTCGTCACCAACGACTCGGGATTGATGCACGTGGCGGCAGCGCTGGACCGGCCGCTGTTAGCGCTCTACGGCTCGTCCAGCCCCGGCTATACACCGCCCCTGTCGGACCACGCCGAGGTCCTGTCCGTGGGGATCGACTGCAGCCCGTGCTTCAAGCGTGAATGCCCGCTTGGTCACTTTCGCTGCATGCGCGACATCGATCCGGCGCAGGTGCTGGCGCGAATCCTGCCGCGGCTGCCGAAGGCCGGTGTGCCGGCCCCAGCCACCCAATCGACGGCACAGCTCACCCTCATGTCGGCCCGTTAGTTCCCCGATGGAGAGCAAGAAGCGATTCTTTGCCTCACCCCAGGACGTGGAGGCGGCGTTTTACGACGCATTGCAGCGCGCCGACCTGGACGCGATGATGGAGGTATGGGCCGAGGACGAGGAGATCGTCTGTGTGCATCCCGGCGGCCCGCGCCTGTCCGGGTATGCCGTCGTGCAGGAGAGCTGGCGCCAGATATTCAGCGGCCCGCAGCGCCTCAAAATTCAACTATCGCACCAGGTCTATCTGCAGGGACTGCTGCTGTCCGTGCACAGCGTGCACGAGAACATATCGGTCGTCGGCGAGCGGGCACCGCCGCAGGCCATGGTCGCCACCAATGTCTACTTGCGCGGCGCCCAAGGGTGGCGAATGCTGGTGCATCACTCTTCGCCGGCGCCGGTGACCACGGAAGTGGCCGGCGACGGGCCCAAGACGCTGCATTGATATGCAAGGACCGCGTCGGCGTGGAATCCCGCCAGCGTGCGCCGATCATCCTGAGCAGCCGTGAAAGCGCCGGACCACAAGATCTCGACCTACCGGCCACCGCTGTGGCTGCGCGGCGGCCATGCCCAGACGGTTTATGCGCTCGTCCTCAAAGGATCCATACCCACGATGACGCGCCACCGCTGGGAAACGCCGGACGGTGATTTCATCGACGTGGATTTCCTGCCCGCGCGCGCCGGCGCACCGCTGGTGGTGCTCTTCCACGGACTGGAAGGCAGCGCGCGCAGCCACTACGCCCGGGCGCTGATGCGGGCGCTCGACGCGCGGGGATGGAACGGTGCCGTGGTCCATTTCCGGGGTTGCAGCGGCGAACCAAACCGCCTGCCGCGCGCCTACCATTCGGGCGACTGGCCGGAAATCGACTGGGTGTTGCGCCGCATGCGAACGCTGTACTCGGATGCGCCGCTCTTTGCCGTCGGCATTTCCATGGGTGGCAATGCCCTGCTCAAGTGGCTCGGCAAGCTGGAGCGCGTGGCGACGGCAGTGATCGACGGTGCGGCGTCGGTCTGCGCGCCCGTCGATCTCGCGGCCGCAGGCCGGGCGCTGGAACGCGGCTTCAACCGCGTCTACACCCGGCATTTTCTCCGCACGCTCAAGCCCGCAGCACTGGCGAAGCTGGCGCGCTTCCCCGGTCTCTACGAGCGCCAGCGCCTTGTCGCCGCCTGCACGCTCTACGATTTCGACGACGTGGTGACGGCACCGCTGCACGGCTTCCAAGGCGCGAGTGACTATTGGTTGCGCGCCAGTGCCAAGCCCTGGCTGGGGCGAATTCGCGTGCCGACGCTGCTGCTCAATGCTCGAAACGATCCGTTCCTGCCGGCGGAGTTTCTGCCGCGGGAAAACGAAGTGTCCCGGGACGTGCTCTGCGAATTCCCAGCGGACGGCGGCCACGTCGGCTTCGTTTCCGGGCCGTTCCCCGGCCACATCGACTGGCTGCCCGCACGCCTAATGGCATTTTTCGCGCCGCTCAGCGGTCATTGAGCCGCGGCGCGGATCTCCGGCACTTCAACGACGCGCACCGCCGGCGGCGGCGCCTCGACCGCACGCACGATCGCCGTCACCATCTGATCGAGGTGCACCAGCCCGAAGCGTCGCGCGGCCGCGCGGGTGGCGGGCAGCGCGCCGAACAGCCAGTATGCCGGCAGCAACAGTAGTGGCCAGCGATGCCCGGGACCCAGTACGTACCAGGGACGAAGAAGCGTCGCCGCCAGGCCGCTTTCGCGGATCGCGGCTTCCGCCTCGGCGCGAGCAGCGACGTAGGCGCGCATCACGGGCGCTGGTTGAGCGACGCTCAGATAAACGAAGTGCCGCACGCTCGCCGCCTGGGCGGCCGCCAGCGCCTGTCTTGCCGACGCCAGGTCGACGCTGCGAAACGCCGCCGCTTTGGCTGGGCTCGGGTGGGCGACGCCCACCAGATGAATCATCGTATCGGCATCGCCGACATGGCCCCCGTAGCTCGACGCGTCGCGCGCGTTGCCGACGACGACGCGGCAGCCGGCCGGCAACCGGTGTGCCGACTCCGGTCGTGCCAGCGCCGCGACCTCGTGGCCGCGCCCCAAGAGCGCCGGGATGAGATGGCGCCCGATGTAGCCCGTGCCACCGGTAACGAACACACGCATTGCGGATCTCACCTCTATTGCCGCAGGCACTCCACGCGCCCGCGGTACAACTCTGATACGCAGCCAAGCGCCCGCCGGTTTCGCGAGGAAATATTGCCTGCGAGGCGTCACCACCGGCGTGGGATAATTCGCTGATCGTTCGAGGAGAGACCCATGCAAGTTCTCGCGCCGGAAATCTTCAAGGCTTATGACATCCGCGGCATCGTCGGCAAGACCCTGACGGCGGACAGCGTGCGCGCCATCGGCCACGCCATCGGTTCCGAGGCGCGCGCCCGCGGCCAGAAGTCCGTCGCCGTTGGCCGCGACGGCCGCCTGTCGGGTCCGGAACTCGCCCAGGCGCTGGCCGAAGGCATCTGCGCCGCCGGCGTCGATGTCATCGACATCGGATGCGTGCCGACGCCGGTGAGCTATTTTGCCGGCTTCCATCTCAACACCGACAGCGCCATCAGCGTCACTGGCAGCCACAACCCGCCCGAGTACAACGGCTTCAAGATGGTGCTCGGGGGCGAAACCCTTTCGGGCGGGACCATTCAGGGTCTGCGCAAGCGCATCGAAACCGGCGAGCTCGCCCAAGGCAGCGGCAAGATCTCGCAGGCCGACGTGCGTGACGCTTACGTTGCGCGCATCGTCGACGACGTCAAGCTTGCGCGGCCAATTAAGCTGGTGGTGGACTGCGGCAATGGCGTCGCTGGCGATATCGCGCCGAAGCTGTTCCGCGCCCTCGGCTGCGAGGTAGTCGAGTTGTTCTGCGAGGTCGACGGCAACTTCCCCAATCACCATCCCGATCCCTCCAAGCCGGAAAACCTCGAGGATGTGATCCGCACCCTGAAGGAAACCGACGCCGAACTGGGCTTCGCCTTCGACGGCGACGGCGACCGCCTGGGCGTGGTGACTAAGGACGGCCACATCATCTATCCCGACCGCCAGTTGATGCTCTTCGCCGCCGATGTGCTTTCACGCAATCCCGGCGCCGAGATCGTCTATGACGTGAAGTGCACGCGCAATCTTGCTCCCTGGATCCGCGAACGTCGTGGCATACCCACGATGTGGAACACAGGGCATGCGCTGATCAAAGCCAAGATGAAGGCGAGCGGCGCGCCGCTCGCGGGCGAGATGAGCGGGCACGTCTTTTTCAAGGAGCGCTGGTACGGCTTCGATGACGGGCTGTACGCCGGCGCACGGCTGCTGGAAATCCTGTCTCGCTCACCCGATGCCAATGCCGTGCTCAAGGCGCTGCCGGACTCGGTCAGCACGCCGGAGCTCAACCTGCAGATGAAGGAGGGCGAACCGCACGCGCTCATCGCCGAGCTGCAGAAGAACGCGAGATTCGAGGGTGCCAAAGACATCATTACCATCGATGGGCTGCGCGTGGAGTATGCCGATGGCTTCGGTCTGGCACGCGCCTCGAACACTACCCCTGTGGTCGTGCTGCGCTTCGAGGCCGACAACGAGGCAGCACTGAACCGCATTCAGGACAACTTCCGGCGCGTCCTCACCCAGGCAAGGCCTGCGGCAAAACTGCCGTTCTGACGTCCTCACGCCGTCGCGTGTTCGCCCAGCGCGGCACCGGCGGCGTCACCGGCGTACGCGCTTCCCGTCAGGCGCTTCCCGGCACTGCCGCGGAGAACATCGAGGTTCCGTCCTTGCGCTAAGGTCCGCGACTGCGCCGCCGTTATCGCTTTGGTCTGCATCGTACGAGGCCAAGCCATGCCCCCCACGAAAGTGCATGATGCCGCCACACCGGCGCTGCCGGAAGTGCCGAATCCCATCAGCCTCACGCGCGCGGTAATCGCCTGGCTCGCCGCGTTCCGCGCCGAGCTGGACATGCTGCGCGATCAGGTGCGGACGGACGCTTCCCGCCCGCCGCGGGTGCGACGCTTGATGTCATGCGACGACTGACAATGTTGGCCGGGCCCCGCGTCGCAGCGCCCCGGCAGCGCATGTTAGGGGCAAAGAACGCTGCCCACCGCCTCGGACCCGTCTCACCCGCCGCGAAACCTCCACCGGCGACAGGCATGCATCGGCATCCCTGCAGTAGGGAAATGCTCCACCCGCGCCGGCCATAGGCAACGGTCGGCGCCTCCGACGCAGGCACCATCACTTCACCACCATCACCCGCATCCCGTCCTCCAGCTTGTTCGGCGGATGCCGCACCACCACCGCACCCGCGTCCAACCCTTGGACGATCTCCGCTTCGACGGCGTTGCGCTGTCCGACGCCGACGCTGCGCCGGTGCGCCCGCCCCTGCTCGACCACGAACAGCGCCCAGCCGTCGCTGTAGCGAAATAGGCTGCTCACCGGAACCTTGAGCACGTCGGCCGCCTCCCAGATGACAATTCGGCCTTCGACCCGATATGCATCGCCCAGCGGGCCGGGCAGGTCGATCAGGTCGGCCACGACGTTCACCCGCTGCTCCTCGACGCCCAGCGCAGACACTTTGGTGAACGCGCCAGGTTCCACGACGCGCACCTTAGCGCGCAGCGTCCTGCCGCCGCCCCAGTTCTCCACCAGCATGGTCATGCCGGACGTGACCTTCACCGCGTCGGTGGACAGCACGTCGAGCACCACCTCGTAGCGCGACGGATCGCCGATCGTAAGCAGCGGCGCACCGGGGGCGACGATGCGCTCGCTGCGGTCATTCACACGCAACACGGCGCCGGCCACGGGCGCGCGAACGTCCACCAGCGGCGAGGCGGCGGTGACGCGCAGGACAGCGCGCGCCGCGCGCACGTCGGCGGCGGCCGAGCGGGCGTGAAAGCGCGCCGCTTCGACATCGTTTTGCTTCGTTGTCTCAACGACGTGCGCCTGCTCGGCCGCCTGGGGCGAGACGAAATTCTCGCGCACCAGGCGCTCGATGCGCGCGCGCTCGCGGCCCGCCTGCTCGTAATCGGACTGGGCGCGACGCAGGCGCTCCTCGGCCTCGCGCTGCAGTGCCTCGGCAGCGGCAACGCGCGCCACCTGTTCCTCGCGCTCGCGCACGGTAAGCGGCTGTGGCGCGATGCGGGCGACGATCTGTTCCGCGGCCACCTTGTCGCCTTCGCGCAGGTCGATGCGCATCAGGCGGCCCGCCACCGGCGCGGCGATGACGTAGCGGTCGTGGGCACGAATCTCGCCATCCTCGTCCACCGTGATCTGCAGCGGGCCGCGCGCGGCCGTCGCCATCTCCACCAGGAGCGGCTCGGGAATGAAGGCCCATACGAGCAGCGCCAGAATCACAAGGCCGGCGATTGCGTAGGAGAGGCGTTTCCAATTGTTCTTCATGTTTCGTGCCCGCGACATGGGGGTACGCAACGCGCCCGCTTCGTCATCACTATTCACGAGTCTTCAGCACCGCCACCAGATCCATGCGCTGCAAACGTCCCCAGATCACCAGCCCGGATGCCAGCGCGGCGATGCCCACCACGGTGAACGCGAAGCCGAAGGTCTGCGTGCTCAACACCAGCGGCATGCGGAATGTTTCCTGGCTCGCGTTGATGGCGGCGGCCACCGCGGCGCAGATGCCAAAGCCGACGACAAATCCCACCGGTATGGCCAGAAGGGTCAGCAGCGCCTGCTCGCCCAGCAGCATGACGGCCACCTCGCGCTGGGTGAAGCCCAGCACCCTCAGCGAAGCAAGCTCGCGCCCGCGTTCCGAGAGCGCAATGCGCACCGAATTGTAGACGACGCCGAAGGCGATGACGGTAGCAAACAAAATGTTCATCATCGTTTGCACCGTCAGGCTCCTGGCGATAATGTCGCGAAAATTGGCCAGCATCGCTTCCTTGACGCTTACGCCGCGCACCGCCGGCAGGCGCTTCAGCTCCGCGTAGAGATCAGCGCGCCGCCGCGGGTCCACCGTGACGAGGGCGCCGGAGAAACTATTGCCCTCGCCCGTAAGCCGGTTCAATGCCGGCGCCGACATATACACACTTACGCCGACAAGATCATCCACGAGAGCGGCCACGGGCAGATCCGCCACCGCGCGCTCGCCTTCCAGAACCTCGACGGTGAGGTGTTCGCCGGGCACAATGTTCAGACTGCGGGCGAGCTTGGCGGACATCAGCAGCCCTTCCGCCGGCAGCGCGATGCGCGTTCGATCCAGATCGACGATGGCGCGCAGGTCGCCTCCGGGCTGCAGCCCGAGAATGCCGGCGCGCCGGCTACGATGGCCATGGCGCAGCTTGACCGGCACGTAGCGGAACGGCTCCACCGCCAGCACGCCGGGCAGGTGCGCCACCTGGTGGCGCACCTGCCCGGACAGCGGATTGGAGAATTCCAGCATCACGTCCTCGCGCTGGGCCATGCGGAACTGGATATCGATGATGTAATCCAGCGCGTCCATACCGTAACGCCCCGCCACCAGGATGGCCACCGCCAGGGCAATGCCCAGCACCGACAGCGCCGCCTTCCACGGCCGCCGCTCGAGATTGCGGACGATAATGCGCTCGGCAATGGACAACCAGCGCTCGAATCCCATGCGCTCGATGATGGTGGGCTGGAAACGCGGCGGCGGCTCGGGCCGCATCGCCTCCGCCGGCGGCAGGCGTACGGCGCGCTGCACCGCACCCCAGGCGCCGAGCGTGGCGGCCAGCAACGTCATCGCCAATGCCACCACGAGGCCGGCGGGACTGAGCGACCACTCCAGTCGCGGAAAGTGAAAGAAATCGCGATAGATGCCGGCCAGCATCGCGCCCAGCCAGGCGGCCAGCGGCACGCCCAGGGCCGCGCCGAGCACCACTGCCACCAGCGCCATCTTCAGGTAGTGCCAGCCAACGAAGGCGTTGCTGTAGCCGAAGGCCTTGAGCACCGCAACCTGGTCGCGCTGCGTGGCAACAAGCCGCGTCATAACGATATTGATGATGAACGCCGCCACGCCGAGAAATATGCCGGAGACGACGAAGCCGTAGATCTTGTCCTGGTTGATCTCGTCGGCGATCACCTTGTTCGACAGATGATCTTCGCGGCCATAGGCGGTGAGCGAGCCATAGCGCGCCAGCAGGCAATCGAGACTGTCGATGACCTCCCGCTCCGAGGCGCCGCGGGCGAGCGTCAGGGCCACGCGGTTGAAGGCGCCGTCCATATCATAGGCATGGCCGACAGCCTCACGGCCCATCCACAGTATGCCGTAGCGCTTGTCGTCCGGCAGGCCGCTGGCCGGGCGCAATACGTAGATGTATTCCGGCGAGATGGCGATGCCCACGATACGCAGCTTCTGCCAGCGACCGTTGACCACCGCGCCCAGCGTGGCGTCCGGCTCCAGCCCATTGGCCTGGGCGAAAGCCTTGCTCACCAGCACTTCGTCCCGGGCGCCGGGGGCCAACGCGCGGCCGCGCAGGATGTGCAGGTCGTTCAACCGCGGCGCGCCGCGATCGGGCACCGAGATCAGCAGGGCGGTGGCCGGTTCAGTAAGGTTCGGCACATCCAGCGTCACCTCCAAGGCGATGCCTGTGTCCACCGCCGCCACGCCGGGCAATGCGGCGATGCGCGCGGCGAGCGATTCCGGTGCGCGCTTGACGGCAGCGAACACCTCGGCAAAGCGGTAGCGTGCGTAATAGTCGTCGCGCTCCCGTAGCAACGTCTCGTACATGCCGCGCATCGTTACGAAGACGGCGATGCCGCACATGACCACCAGCGCGACGGCGAGAATCTGGCCGCGCAGATGCAGGAGATCGCGCAGGAGCTTGCGATCGAGGGCGCTTACCACGACAGCTCCGCCGGCGACAACTTCGTCTCGTTGCGCCGGACTTCGGTGATCTGCCCACTGGAGATGCGGATCACACGGTCGGCCATGGCGGCGATGGCGGCGTTGTGGGTGATCACCGCGGTCAGAGTGCCCAGCTCACGATTCACCCGCTCCAGCACCTCCAGCACCACTTTGCCGCTGGCATAGTCGAGAGCGCCCGTCGGCTCGTCGCACAGGAGCACGTCCGGCCGCTTGGCAACCGCCCGCGCCACCGCGATGCGTTGCTGCTCGCCGCCGGAAAGCTGGGCCGGAAAGTGATGCAGGCGCTCACCCAGACCCACCAGGCGCAGCGCCTCGGCGGGTGCCATGGGCTTGTCGGCGATCTCCGTCACCAGCGCCACGTTCTCCAGCGCCGTCAGGCTCGGGATCAGGTTGTAGAACTGAAACACGAAACCGACGTGTTCGCGGCGAAAGCGCGTCAGCGCCTCGTCGCCCGCGGCGGTGAGGTTGTGGTCGAGGTAGAGCACCTCGCCGCTGGACGGCGTGTCCAGCCCGCCGAGAATATTCAACAGGGTGGACTTGCCGCTGCCGGAGGCGCCGAGCAGCACCACCAGTTCGCCGGCGAACAGATCGAGGTCCACTCCGCGCAGGGCATGCACTTCCACTTCGCCCATGCGATAGACCTTGGACACAGCGTGAACGCGAAAGACCGCTTCCATCGAAACGAAACATAGCACAACGTCGTGCCGTACCGGATGCCGGCAACGGTCTTCTCTACGCGTGACTCAACGTTGTCCACGATTCGTAAAGTCCCGGTCATTGTCCTTAAACGAACTTCGCCGAACATGCCGCTTGGGTCGCGCCGGCCGAACGCGCGGTGGCAGCGCCTCACTCAGATCAACGACGATGCGGGAGCCATGAATGCAAACAAATTGGAAGCGCACAGTCATAGCGCTGCAACTCGCGGCGCTTGCCGCCTTCGCGAGCGGCGCCGGGGCTACGGAGAATACGCTGGTGGGGCGCGCAATCCTGCCGGCGGACACCTTTGCCTCGGGGCCCACCTCGGGCCAGTACATTACAGGCAGTACCAACGGGCGCACCGTGCCGTTCAAGGACAAGCAGCCGGTGCAGGGGTTTTCCGCCGTGCTGAAGAACGGCGACGGCAGCTTCCTGGTGATGTCCGACAATGGTTACGGCTCGCTGGAGAACTCCGCCGACTACAACCTGCGCGTGTATCGCATCCGGCCGGATTTCAAAGCGCGCCACGGCGGCTCCGGCACGATCCAGGTGCTGGACTACTTCGAGCTGCGTGACCCGGACCATAAAGTACCCTTCGCCATCACCAACCACTTCACCAAATCCCGCGTGCTGACCGGCGCCGATTTCGACATCGAGTCCATGCAGCGCGCGGCCGACGGGACCCTGTGGTTCGGCGACGAGTTCGGACCGTTCCTGCTGCACACAGACGCCCGAGGCAAGGTGCTGGAGGCGCCCATTCCCCTGCCCGACTTCGCCAATCCAGGACAGGAAATACGCTCGCCGCAAAGTCCGTTGAACGAGGAAGCCAGCGCGGTGCGCATCATGAACGCGGTACGGGCGCACGCCCGCAAGCACGGCAACGCGCGCACCCCGGTGTTCTCTCCCTACCACGTGATGCTCAAGTACGACGACTCGGCACTGGGCGTGAAGTCCGACCCCAATGCGCACTATGCCCGGGGCAAGAATTCGCCAGCCGACCTGAAGCCTGCCGCCAGCGACGTCTTCGACATCCGCTCGATCAAGAGTGCCGGTTATTCTGTCGTCACCTGGACGGTGAACGACAAGTTGCGCATGCTCGAGCTGATGAAGGCCGGCGTGTCGGGCATCATCTCCGATCGCCCGGATCTGCTGCTGGAAGCAGTGAAGGAATTCGACGCCAACGGCGACGGCAAGCCGGGCGACTATCTCACGACCGACGGCCTGATCGACAGCGGCAAATTCGACGCTCAAGGTCACCGCGGCGGGCGCAACCTGCGGCCGGAGAATACCCTGCCCGCCATGGAGGTGGCGCTGGATCATCTGATGACCACCCTGGAGTTCGACACCGGCATCACCAAGGACGGCATTGCCATCCTCAAGCATGATCCGTATGTCGAGGCGCAGAAGTGTCGCCGTGCCGACGGCAAGCCGTACACGTTCGACCAGGAGGTGCTGATCAAGGACCTGACACGCACCGAAATACAGAAGACGTTCATCTGCGACAATCTGTTCCGCGGTCCCAGCCAGGTGAAGGATCCGGCGCTCTCCCCCGTGTCGGTCGCGCTGGCGAAGAAGAAGGGCTACATCGATCCCTACGTCATGCCGACCACCCAGGACGTGTTCGATCTGGTCGCCGCCTACATCGACTACCATCGCAATGGCGCCGGAAAAAACCACGCGGACGCGGCGAAGCGGGTGAAGAATGCCGAGCAGGTGCGCTTCAACATCGAAACGAAGATAAATCCGCGCTCCGACAAGGACGGCCACGGCAACGCCTACAAGGAGCGCACGGCGGGACCGGCGCAGATGGCCGATACCCTTGCCGGCGTCATCGCCGCCAACGGACTCGAGGCGCGCGCCGACATCCAGAGCTTCGATTTCCGCACGCTGCTTCGGGTCCAGACGCGCTTCCCCAAGATCCGCACCGTTTATCTGTTCGGTGATTTCCCCATCTACAATGGCCCGGACAGCGACGACGGCACCAATCTGCAGGACGAGGACGGCGAAAACACGCCCTGGCTGGCCGGCCTGTACTGGCCCTACCGCGTCACCGTCGCAGAGCAGCCGTTCCGCGCCGAACGCAGCGGCGGCTTCGAAGGGATGGCGGTTTCGCCCAATGGCCGCAAGCTCTATCCGCTGCTGGAGCGTCCGCTCGCCGGCGATGACCCCAGAGCGCTGCTCATTCACGAGTTCGACGTCCGCCACCGGCACTACACCGGCCGCCAGTTCAGATATCCCCTGGACGCGCGCGGCACCAATATCGGCGACTTCATCCTGACCGATCGCTGGCATGGCCTGGTGATCGAACGCGACGGCACGCAAGGCGATCTCAACGGCTTCAAGCAGATCTTCCGCATCACGCTGCAAGGCGACGGCGAGGCGGTGGACAAGCAGCCGCTGGTCGATCTGATGAAGATCGCCGATCCTTACGGCATCAGCCAGCCCGCACAGCCAGGCGACGTCGGCGTAGGTCCGCAGTTCGCGTTCCCCTTCGTCACCATCGAGGATGTCGTACTTCTGGGCCGCAACACCATCGGCGTCATCAACGACAACAACTATCCCTTCAGCGTCGGTCGCCACGTCGGCTCCAAGCAGCCCGATGACAACGAGTTCATCGTGATCGAACTGCCCGAGCCACTGACGGGTGGAGGCGGCGGCAACTGACGCGCCTTGCCGCAACGATCTCTCTGTGGGTCTGCGAGGGCTTCGGCCCTCGTTTTTTTTCTTTGCGCTTGCCAGTGGGCGCCCCGGCGCTCACCCACCGCCGCGAGGGATTTCCAAAATTCTTCTTCATTTTGTCCACGGGCCTTCATCTTCGGCCCCTAGCATGAGCAGCGCCCCGGCAGCCCGTCCGGTCCTCGATCGTCGTCCTGGAGACCCGTCATGCACCTGCGTCATCCGCCTGCCCTCGGCGCGCTATTCATAGCCCTGTGCGCGTCGCCACTTGCACACGGCGAATCCGACAGTACTCTGACGAGAGGCGCTTTACAGCCCGATGACTTCCCGCGCCAGATCCATGGCCGGCTACCGCAGGTACCCAAGGTGATCCTCATCTCCCTGGATGGCGCCCGGCCGGATCTCATCAACAAGTATCTGCGCCAGGGCACGCTGCCGGCGGGCAGGGGTATCGGTCTTCTCAAGGCCACGGGCACGCATGCCGAGCAAAATGTCACCGCGACGCCCTCGGTAACCGCCGTTTCCCACATCGCGATCGCCACCGGCTCGACGGCAGTCCGCAACGACATACCGGCCAATACCTTCCATCCCGTGGCGGCCGCCATCGGCACGAGCATCAGCGGTTTCGCCGCACCCATCGGCGGTTACCAGCTGAGCCCCATCGGCCCGGCCGCGACGCCGACAGCCGAGCCGCTCTGGGTGCGGCTGCGCGCCGCCGGCAAGAAAGTCGTCACCGCGACCTGGCCGGGTGCAGACGGGGCAGACGTCCGCATCGGCGGCGCATCGGTGCAGGCACCGGACCCGACCCGCATCACCGACTACACCGTGCCCTTCGGTGCTTTCGGCGGGTTGAGTGCCACGGGTTTTCAGCTCAGTGCTGCCAGCTTTGCCGACGCCACTCCGGAACTCTTGGCTCAGCTCGCCGCCGCCGGCCGTCGCTCCTTCAGCCCGGTACGCGTCGCGCCGGTGGAGACCTTCCACTGCGCATCGTCCACCGCGGCCACCTGCGGCACCAGCGCGACCGCTACGCTCGATCGCCGCTTCGACATCCGCGTCGCGGCCCTCGATTCCACCGACGACCATGTCGTCAACTATGACACGCTGGTGTTCTCCGATGCGGCGCAGGGAATTTCCGCCGGTCCCTTCGCGCTGCCCGCCACGGGTCCGGCCTACCTCAAGGCGGGTCAGCGTTCGGCGCGCTTCTATCTGGAAGGAACCGGCAACCGGATCGGCACGGCCTATTTCGTCAGCCATCTGGCGCCCGACCTGTCGACGGTGCGCTTCGCCCGCTATGCGGCGAACTACATCCCGCGCAACGCCCCGGTACTCGCCAGCGTCGAGGACATCAACGAGAACGCCGGTTTCTGGGCGCCACAGCCGGACTACCGCATTCCAGAGCGGCTGAGCCCTGGCTTCACCGCGTTTCCGGACGCAGAGCTGGAGGCGATGTATTCCGATCAGGTTCGCACCTTTGTCGCTTACCAGACCGCAATCGCATTGCACGCGATCCGCCGCAACGCGGACGCAGACCTGGTGATGATCTACATCGAGCAGCCGGACGGCTCGGGACACCAGTTCACCTTGACCGATCCGCGCCAGGCGACCAATCCCCTCGATCCCACGAGCATCGGCTCTGCCGGCCGGCCGGCCGGCGCCACCGGGCAGGACCGCGCGAAGATACGTCGCTATGACCGATACCTGAGGTTTGCCTATCAGCAGGCAGACAAGGCCGTCCAGGCCATCATCGATGCGATCGGCTACGGTTGGCGGGGTGCGCCGCGCAGCAACGTCGTCGTTGTGTCCGATCACGGGATGGCGCCGTTCCACACCGCGGTCAGCCTGCGCAACCTGCTCGCCAACGCTGGCATCGACACAAGCAGGATCGGCATCCGCACCACCGGCCCCGCGGCTCATGTCTATGTGAACTTGCAAGGCCGCGAGGCCGGCGGCACGGTCAGCACCGCAGAGTATCCGGCCCTGGTGGCGCAAATCGCCGACATCCTGAGGAAAGCCGCCGACCCGAACCCGAACTTCAACTACTCGCACCCCGGCGGCAGGATATTCTCCCACGTCGCCACCCGCCCCCTCACATGTGCTGCAGGCCCGGGGCGATGCACGAGCGATGAGATCGGCCAGGACTCCGGCGATATCTTCGCCATGATGGCGGAAGGCTACAATTTCGACGGCATACAAAGTCCCGGCGTCGCCCGTCTCGGTGATCCTGCCTTCAGCACCGCCACGACGATATTCTCGGTGCCGAACTTCTACGGCGCTCACGGCCACGACTCGGAATTGCCGTCCATGAGTGCGAGCTTGTTCGCCGCCGGTCCCGACATCCGGCGCGGCGCGAAGCTGTCGCTGGTGCGCAACATCGACGTCGCGCCGACCATCATGTACCTGCTGGGTGTGGCGCCGGCGGGAACGGTGGATGGTGCGGTTGTCGGGGAAATGCTGAGGGACTGAGCGCCGGCGCGCGCGCCGCAGGCGTCACCTGAGAATCGGCACTGCCGATGTGGCGGGGCCGGATCACCCCGGCCGTTCACATTTCTGCAACACAAAGCTGCGAAAACGGGCAGGCCGAACCGTTTCCGACTGTGCATGCCAGTGCCAGCCCAGCCCGTGCCTGAGACATCACGCCTCGTCGAGGAATCCCCCATTCCCCAGGACGGGCTGATCTGCGCGTTCCAGATGGCACGCGGGACGGCGGCGAGGGAATTGCTCGCCCGCGAAGCCGCCGACGCTCTGGCCTCGCCCGACTCGGTGATGTGGCTGCATTTCAGCCGCAACAACGCGCATGTCCAGCGCTGGCTCGCCGCCACGCGCCTCATTCCGGATTCGCTGCGCGATGCGATCGCCGAGCGCGACACCCGTTGCCGGGTCGAGGCCACTGCAGAAGGCCTGGTGGTCGTGATTCACGACCTCACCTTCGACCACGAATCCGATCCGTCCGAGGTGGAAAGCCTGTGGGCCTACGTGACGCCGCGCCTGCTGCTCAGCGTACGGCGCCATGCCTTGAAGACTACCGATGAGCTACGCTCGGCGTTGCGCGCCGGACTGGGTGCCGACAGCGGCATCGCCCTCATGGTGTCGCTGTTCGAACTGCGCTCGAACGCCCTGCGCACGCTGCTGGGCGCGGTTGTCGAGGAGGTTAACGACATCGAGGATCAGATCCTCGGCGGCCGCGTCGCCAGACAGCGCGAGCACCTCGGCCGGATCCGGCGCCTGTGTGCGCGGGTTCGGCGGCACTTCACGCCCGAGTGCGCTGCCCTGCGCAAGCTAGTCGAGCGCCCGCCGGCGTGGATGCAGGCGCAGGACCGCGAGTTCCTCCGGGAGGTCTACGACTCCCTGGTCTTTCTCGTAGACGACATGCACGAGCTGCACGAACGGGCGAAGCTGCTGCAGGACGAACTTGCCGCCCGGCTGGCAGAGGCAACCAGCCGCAACCTCTATCTGCTCGCAGTCCTCACCGCGGTGTTCCTGCCCATGACGTTGATTACCGGAATTTTCGGCATGAACGTTGCCGGACTGCCCGGCACCGAGGGCGGCACCTCGTTCTGGTGGGTGATGACGCTGATCCTCGCCGCCGGAGCGGTGACGCTAGGGGTGCTGTTTCGCAAGAGGTTATTCTGAATTATCCGACCCGACCGCTTATCCTCCTGCCGGTTACGCCAGCCCGCGCACCGGCTCCGGCCGCTCGATCTGCCGCTCGTCAATGGGCCAGTTGGCGACGGCCGCGGCCACGCCCAACGCGATGGCGATAACCCACACCAGCTCGTAGGAGCCGGTGGTGTCGAACAGGTAACCGCCGAGCCAGACGCCGAGGAAGCTACCGATCTGGTGGCTGAAGAAGACGAACCCGGACAGCATGGACAGATGGCTCACACCGAAGATCTGCGCCACCAGCCCGTTGGTCAGCGGCACCGTGCCGAGCCACAACAGGCCCATGGTGGCGGCAAAGACGGCCGACGACAGCGGCGTTACGGGCAGTGCGAGGAAGACGACAATCGCCGCGCTGCGCAACAGGTAGAGCGCGGCAAGCAGATACTTCTTGCTGTAGCGCCCACCCAGCCAGCCGCAAGTGTAGGTCCCGACGATGTTGAACAGCCCGATCAGGGCCAGCGCCGTGACGCCGTCGTTGGCGCTCAGACCGCGATCGAGAAGGAAGGCAGGAAAGTGCACGCCGATGAACACCACCTGGAAACCGCAGACGAAGAATCCCAGAGTGAGGAGCACGAAGCTGCGGTGGGCGAATGCTTCGCGCATGGCTTCCAGAGCGGACTGGGAGTGACCGGCACCCCTTCCGCGCTTTTCCACGAGCGCTGAGGTCAGCGGGAGGATCAGCGTCAGCGTCGCGGCAAGCACGAGCAGCGCGTTGAGCCAGCCAATAGCGGAGATGAGTGCCTGGCCGTAGGGCAGCATGACGAACTGGCCGAAGGAGCCGGCAGCGCCGGCGATACCCAGTGCCTGGCTGCGCCGGGAGGCGTCGAAGGTGCGGCCGATTACCCCGTAGATGATGCTGAACGTCGTGCCGGACAGGCCCAATCCGATGAGCAGTCCGCCGCCAAGGCTCAGGCCCAGGCCGGTCGTCGACAAGGCCATCATCACCAGCCCGGCGATGTAGAGCAGCGCGCCGCCGAGCAGGACCCGCCCGGCGCCGTAGCGGTCAGCCACCATACCGGCGAACGGCTGCGCTGCGCCCCAGACGAGGTTCTGCACGGCCATGGCAAAGGCGAAGGTCTCCCGCCCCCAGCCGAGATCCATGCTCATCGGCTGGAGAAACAACCCGAAACCGTGCCGAGTCCCCATCGCCAAGATCAGGATGCATCCGCCGGCGATCAGGACGACAGTAGGCGTGCGCCAGTCGGGGGACGATGGGCTCATTGGCATTCTCGGCTGGACCACAAAGGGCGAGCGTCGCGGTACGCAACAAAAGCTAACAATAACATCTCGCGCCTGGGCGTAGAATGCGTGTCCCTGCTTCGTTACCCACGATACCTGCAAGCGGACGCACGCCGACGACGACGACCGACCACCGACATGAACGGCTTCGATGCTTGGAACGGCCACGAACCAGCTCCCGATTCGGAGCTGGTCCTGGCACGCCAGGAGATCGCCGCGTTGCGTGCGCAGGTGCAGCAGTTGCAGCGCAACAACGACGCACTGGCGCTAACGATCGAAGACCTGCAGCGCCAGGCGACAGCCACGGCCGCCGATGGCTCCGTGGAAACACATGCCACACTGCACCCCGCCGAAACGCTGCGCAACCTGATCATGGCCGCCGAGTACCGGGACCACGACACGGGCGCCCATCTCGTTCGCATCGGCTACCTGTGCGCCCTGCTCGCGCCCGTGTGTGGCTGCAACGCCGTCTTTTCCCGGCAGATGCTGATCGCCAGCCCAATGCATGACATCGGCAAGATCGGCATTCCCGACGGCATTCTCAAGAAGCGCGGCATGCTGGACGACGATGAGCGCCGCATCATGGAGCGGCACACCGAGTACGGCGCGCGCATCCTCGACGGCTCGCGCCTGCCGGTGCTGCGCCTGGCGTCGGAGATTGCACGGACGCATCACGAACGGTTCGACGGCAGCGGCTATCCGCACGGGCTGAAAGGCCGGCAGATACCGCTGTCAGGGCGCATTGTGGCGGTGGTAGACGTCTTCGACGCGCTAGCCATGGACCGCGCCTATCGCAATGCCATGCCCGTGGAACACGCACTGGAGACGATCCGGGTCGGGCGCGGCAATCAGTTCGACCCCGACGTGGTGGACGCATTCTTTAGCGTCGTCGACGACGTGTTGGCGCTACGCGAAATGATCAACCGCGGTGAGAGGCCCGATCTCGGCGCACAACTCGTCAGCGAGATCCACGGCAACCCCCTCAGCTTCTACGACTGGCCGCTGCACGCCTCGCCGGCGCCCTTCGGCGCGCCTGCCTACACATAGCACGCGGCAGCTGGTCAGCGCACGATACCGCGCCGGAGCAGCCATTCGCGCAGCGCCAGACCGGTGCCGAAATCCCATGGCCGCAATTTCTCCGGAGCGACCAGCCGGTACTCTGCGAGCTCTTCGTTCAGCCGCACCTCACCGGTGGCCACGACATGGTAGGCGATGATGACCTCGTTCTTGCGCTGGAAAGGATACACGCCGATCAGCGATACCTGCTGCGCATCGAGATCAAGCTCCTCCTTCACTTCGCGGGCAACGGCTTCCTCGGGCGTCTCATCGCGCTCCAGAAAGCCGGTGACCAGCCCAAACATCTTCTCCGGCCAGGCGTGGTTGCGCGCCAGCAGCACCAGACCTTCGCGTTCCACCAGCGCGGCGACGACCGGTGCCGGATTGTCCCAGTGGACGTAGCCGCAGTCCGTTCGCGCGCATGCCATCCGCATGCGTCCGCCGATTTCGCGCTGCGCGAGCGGCGCGGTGCACTTTGGGCAGAACTTCGGATCGGTCACCGCGGCTGCTCGCCGGCGAGCGCCGCGGCCATCCTCGCCACCGTGCCGGCATAGGTGTAACACTGGCAGCGCAGGTTCTTCATGCGAAACACGATCTGGCCGCTGACCGTGGCCGGGTTGCAGCCGAGCAACTCGGTACAGTGGGTCGCGCCGTGGGCCTGCTGGAACTGCTCGATCAAGCAGCGTACGACGCGGTAGTTCTCGTCCCGCGAGTCGTCGCTCTCGCACCGCCCATAAACGAGATTCAGCGCCAGGATGCCACCGGTCAGCGCGCCGCACATGCCGGCCGTGCCGGCCACCCCGGTGCAGAACCCGGTAGCGACAGAGGGAATAAGCGGCGATTCGATGCCGCGATGCTCGGCCACGGCCATGAGCACTGCCTCGGCGCAGCAATAACCGCTGCGGAACAGTTCTATGGCACGCGCCTCGACATGATCGAGGGATGTCGACGCTGACGAATCGCCAGCCGGACCGTTCATTCAGCCGCGGCTTTCCACCCAGGCCGGGACGGAAGCGAGCGCGCGCGGCAAGTGCTCCGGCTGGGTACCGCCGGCCTGGGCCATGTCGGGGCGCCCACCGCCCTTGCCGCCCACCTGCTGCGCAACCGCATTGACCAGGTCTCCGGCCTTGAGCCGTGCCGTCAGATCCGGCGTGACACCGGCGATCAGCGTCACCTTGCCATCGGCGACGCTGCCCAGCACCACGGCACAGGACTTCAGCTTGTCCTTCAGCTTGTCGATGGTCTCGCGCAGCGTCTTGGCATCCGCACCTTCCATGGTCGCCGCCAGCACCCGTATCGGCGTACCGTCGCGCCCCTTCACTTCCTGCACCTGGCTGACCAGATCGTCACCCTGACTCGAAGCAAGCTTCGACTTCAGCCGCGCGAGTTCCTTCTCCAGCACGCGTACGTTGTCCAGGATCTGTCCGACCTTCTGCGTGATCTCCTGCGGCTGCGCCTTGAGGCTCGTCGCCACCTCTGCCAAGCGCTGCTCCTGCTCCTGAACGTAGACCAGCGCTCCTTCGCCCGTTACTGCCTCGACGCGCCGGATGCCGGCGGCCACCCCGCCCTCGGCAATGATCTTGAACAGGCCGATGTCACCGGTGCGGCGCACGTGGGTGCCGCCGCACAGCTCGGTCGAGTACGCGCCCATGCCGATGACGCGCACTTCGTCGCCGTACTTCTCACCGAAAAGTGCCATGGCGCCGGCCTTGATGGCATCGTCGTAGCGCATGACGCGCGCCGAAACCTCGGCATTGCCCCGGATCTCGCGGTTGACCAATTCCTCGACCCGGGCGATCTCCTGGGCCGTCATCGGCTTGGGGTGCGAGAAGTCGAAGCGTGTGCGGCTGGCATCCACCAGCGAGCCCTTCTGCTGGACGTGGCTGCCGAGCACCTCGCGCAATGCCGAATGCATGAGATGGGTGGCCGAGTGGTTCCACATGGTGCGCCGCCGCGCGTGCTGGTCGACCCGCGCCTTCACCACGTCACCCACCGCCAGTCTGCCGACGGTCAGCGTGCCGCGATGACCGAATACGTCGGTCTGGATCTTCTGCGTGTCGGCGACGATGAAGGTCCCGCTCTTGCCAGCCAGTTCGCCGCAGTCACCGACCTGGCCGCCCGACTCGGCGTAGAACGGCGTGCGGTCGAGCACGACCACGCCGTTCTGCTCCGCGCCGAGACTTTGCACCTGCGTGCCCTCGTGGTAGAGCGCCAGCACGCGCGACTCCGTCTCCAGCGTGTCATAGCCGTGGAACGCCGTCGCCTGCCCGTCATACTCGACCATGCCCTTCATCTTGAAATGCGAGGCGGCACGCGCCAATTCACGTTGGCGCTCCATGGCACTCTCAAAACCGGCGTGGTCCACCTTGAAGCCGCGCTCGCGGGCGATGTCGGCGGTGAGATCGAGCGGGAAGCCGTAGGTGTCGTAGAGCTTGAACACCGTCTCGCCGTCGAGCATCTTGTCCTCGGACTCGAGCGCCACTTCGAGAATCTGCATGCCATGCTCGATGGTTTCGGCGAAGCGCTCCTCCTCCTGCCGGAGCACCGCGGCCACCCGCTCCTTCGCTGCCGGCAGCTCGGGATAGGCGGCGCCCATGACCCGCGACAGGTCCTCCACCAGCTTGTAGAAAAAGGGCTGCTTCTGTCCCAGTTTGTAGCCGTGGCGGATGGCACGGCGGATGATCCGGCGCAGCACGTAGCCGCGACCGTCCGAGCCAGGGATGACGCCGTCCACGATCAGGAAGGCGCAGGCGCGGATGTGATCGGCAATAACCTTGAGCGAGTTGTTCGTCAGGTCCATGGATCGGGTCTCGCGCGCGGCGGCGGTGATCAGGTCCTGGAACAGGTCGATCTCGTAGTTGCTGTGCACGCCCTGCAGCACGGCCGCGATGCGCTCCAGTCCCATGCCGGTGTCCACGCTCGGCTTGGGCAGGGGATGGAGCACGCCGTTCTCGTCGCGGTTGTACTGCATGAAGACAAGGTTCCAGATCTCGATGTAGCGGTCGCCGTCGGCCTCTGCCGTTCCCGGCGGTCCGCCCCAGATGGCCGGACCGTGATCGTAGAAAACCTCGCTGCACGGGCCACACGGGCCGGTGTCGGCCATCTGCCAGAAGTTATCGGAGTTGTACTTGTGGCCGCCGGGCCGGTCGCCAATTCGCACGATGCGCCCGGTCGGAACGCCGACATCATTCGCCCAGATGTCATAAGCCTCGTTATCGGTTTCATAGACCGTCACCCACAGCTTGTCCTTGGGCAGGCCGTAGACAGCTGTCAGCAGCTCCCAGGCATAGCGGATGGCGTCGCGCTTGAAGTAGTCGCCGAAGCTGAAGTTGCCGAGCATCTCGAAGAAGGTGTGGTGGCGGGCGGTGTAGCCGACGTTCTCGAGGTCGTTGTGCTTGCCGCCGGCGCGCACGCAGCGCTGTGCCGTGGTAGCGCGGGAGTAGGGCCGTTTGTCCTTGCCGAGGAAGACGTCCTTGAACTGCACCATGCCGGAGTTGGTGAACAGCAGCGTCGGATCGTTGCCAGGCACGAGCGGGCTCGAGGCAACGACTGCGTGTCCCTGGCTGGCGAAATAGTCGAGGAACTTCTGGCGGATTTCAGCGCTGTTCATATTCAATCCGATTGCGGTGCGGCGGTGGCGCGCCGGTGGCGAAACCGCGGCATGCCGCGCAGTTGCTGGGGTTGCGGTATTGTAGCAGCCATCGCCACCCGGAACGACCGCCGGAGGAACCTGCCATGCCCTGCCTGCTCGCCCTCGACCAAGGCACCACCAGTTCGCGCGCGATCGTCTTCAACGAGGAAGGCTCGCCGTTGGCCGTGGCGCAGCGCGAACTACCGCAGATATTCCCACAGCCCGGCTGGGTGGAGCACGATCCGCGCGAGATCTGGAACGGCCAGCTCGAGGTCGCTCAGGCCGTGTTGCTGGACGCCGGCCTGGTGGCCGCCGACGTCGCGGCCATCGGTATCACCAACCAGCGCGAAACCACCATTCTGTGGGATCGTGCCACCGGCGCGCCGCTCGCCAACGCCATCGTCTGGCAGGACCGGCGCACCGCGCCATGGTGCGCCCAGCTCAAGGCGGCAGGACACGAGCCCTTGGTGCGCGCGCGGACGGGCTTGGTGCTCGACCCCTACTTCTCCGCCACCAAGCTCAAGTGGCTGCTGGACACGCTGCCCGGCGCGCGGGCACGGGCCGAAGCAGGCGAATTGGCGTTCGGCACGGTGGATTGCTGGCTCGCCTGGAACCTGTCCGGCGGCACACTTCACGTCACCGACGTCAGCAATGCCTCGCGCACACTTCTGCTGGACATACAGCGAGGGGACTGGTCCGAGGAGTTGCTCGACCTGTTCGATATTCCCCGGGAGGTCCTGCCGCGCGTTCTGCCTTCGCGCGGCTACTACGGCGTGACGGCGCCGGCACTGTTCGGCGAGCCGATCGCCATCGGCGGCATCGCCGGCGACCAGCAAGCAGCGCTGTTCGGCCAGGCCTGCCATGCGCCTGGCATGGCGAAGAATACCTATGGCACCGGCTGCTTTCTCCTGTTGCACAGCGGCAGCGCGCCGGTGCGCTCCAGCAACGGGCTGATCACGACCTGCGCCGCCCAAACCGGTACCCGGCTGGAATATGCCCTGGAGGGCAGCGTGTTCGTCGGCGGCGCCGTGGTGCAGTGGCTGCGCGACGCACTGGGCATCATAGGCTCCTCCGCCGACGTCGAGCCGCTGGCGGCGAGCGTCGCCGACAGCGGCGGCGTGTACTTCGTCCCGGCCTTCACCGGCCTGGGTGCGCCGTACTGGGATGCCGATGTCCGGGGCACCCTGGTCGGCATGACGCGCGGCAGCACAGCCGCTCATATCGCCCGCGCTGCGCTTGAGGCGATCGCCTTCCAGTCGGCCGAGTTGGTACAGGCCATGGTGGCGGACTGCGGCACGCCGCTCGCCGACCTGCGCGTCGATGGCGGCGCCACCGCCAACGATCTGCTGATGCAATTTCAGGCTGATCTGCTCGGCGTGCCGGTGCTGCGGCCGCGGGTGCAGGAGACGACAGCGCTCGGCGCGGCGTACCTCGCAGGGCTGGCCGCCGGCATCTGGCAGGAAACCGACGAGATCGCCGCCCACTGGCAGATGGATCGGGTGTTTGAACCGCGCATCGGACGGGACGAAGCGCAGCAGCGCCTGGCCCGCTGGCGTCAGGCCGTGGCCTGCGCGCGCGCCTGGCGTTCGATGGACTTGTAAGTCGGAGTCAGCAGAAAACCCCGGACCAGAGCCGCGGGGTTTGCCGTGAGACGCCTGCCGAAAAACCGGCGCAATGGTCGATCAATGCACGCGCTGGCGATCGTGCTTTTGTTTCGCGATCCTGGCGCTTTGCACGTTCTGCGCCTTGTGGATGCGGGCGCGCTCCCGCTTGGTGACGGTGCCGTCGGCCTTCGCTTTGTTTTCGAGTTTATCCACCTTTCCCTGGCCTTTCTCCAGCCGCCGTTCTTCCCGCTTGTTCAGCTGGCCGGAGGCGACCCCCTTGTCGATGCGGTTATCCTGAATTGCCTGACGCTTGTCGATGCCGGGCGTCGCAGGTGTGGCCGGAATCGCCGGCGTGGCAGGCGCGACCGCCGGTGCCGCGGGCACAGCCGGGGTTGCCGGCACGGCAGGCGGCGCCGGTTGCGCCAGGACCGGCACGGTAACGGCGGAAATCATCAACGCGAAGATTGCTTTGTTCAACACGAAATCTCTCCTTGTTTGTTTGGTGTGGGAAGGCCCCATGCTGCCCATAACGGGCCAGGGAAACAAAACACTGACGCGCCCGGCAAATCGCTTCGCGATCATGAGGGTTGAAAGAGATCCAGGCGATCGGTAATGATGGCAGCGCCTGCTGCCATGAAGCTGGTGCCCAGAGCCACGTCGTTGACCGTGTAGCAGATTGCCGCGACGCCGGAGTCGACCACCGCCTTGATCTGCTCAGGCGAAACTGAAGCGGCATTGCAATGAATCGATACGCACTGCAATCGCCGCATCTGCTCGCGCCAGTCAGCCGGAATCGCCTCGACCAACAGGCCACGCGGCAGCTCCGGCGCTGTCTCGCGCGCCGCCGTCAGTGCCTCCGCAGAAAATGACGACAGCAAGGGCGGCCGATGACCGAGCCAGAGATTGCGCACGACGCGCGCGACGACGTCTCCGGTTCGCGCGTCGTGACCTGCGGCGGGCTTGATCTCCACGTTTGCCCACAGCCGCAGTTGATGGCACAGCGCCGCGGCCGCAGCCAACGTCGGAATGCGCTCGGCGGCGAAAGCAGGATCGAACCCCGAGCCGGCATCGAGCTCAAGTAGAACTGCATCGGGCGTCTCGGCCACGGACCCGCGGCCACTGGTGGTGCGGTCCAGCGTCTCGTCGTGGATGAGAACCGGCGTGCCGTCGGCCGAAAGCATGACGTCGAACTCGACGCCGCGATAGCCCAGGCGGGCAGCCGCCCGCAGGCCGGCGAGCGTGTTCTCCGGCGCCAGCGTACCGCCGCCGCGGTGTCCGATCAGCCGCGGAATGTCGAGCGAAGCGGCCAAGGGGCGCCGGTCTTCAACAACGGGCGCAACTGCTGCGCGAGCGGGACACTGCCGTATCGAGCACTTCTTTGGCGGGCTTGCGGTCCGCCCAAAGTGCCTCCAGTTCCTCGTCCAGTATCGACTGGACCGTCGTGCGTTCGGCAAGGCGCATCGCACCGGAAGTGGCGGTGACCGGTTTGTAGGTGAGCTGCTGGATGGCGATTCGGTTGTTCACCAGATCGTCCTTCAGCAACTGGCTGGATGCGGCCAGCAGGCCGGCGCGGTTGAGCGGCAGGTATCCCAGGTGCTGCTGCCATTCCACCTGGATTTCCGGGGTGAGCAGGAAGCTCACGAACTTGGCCACTGCCTTGTACTCGGCCGGCTTGTGACCGGCAGCGATCCACAGCGACGGCCCGTCGGCGAGCGTGTTCTGGGGCGCGCCGCGGATGTCGTCATGGTAGGGCAGGGAAGACACGCCGACGGCGAACTTGGCATCGCGCGCAAGCGTCGGATAGGCGGAGGAGGCGCTCGTCAGCACTGCGCACTCGCCGGCGAGGAAGCGCGCCTCCGCCTCGCTGTTGCGGCCGAAGATGTGCAGGTAGCGGCTCTTGTACCAGCTCGACATCATGGCCAGGTGTTTCACCTGCACCATGCCATTGACCGCGAGCGGCCCGACGCGCCCGGGCGCCGCGTTGGTAAACGGCTCGTTGTGCCAGGCACTCATGTTCTCCACGTGGATCCAGGACGGCCAGGCACTGGTGTACGGACAGCGCACGCCCTGGTCGTAGAGCTGGCCGAGCGCCTGCTGCAGGTTCCACCAGGTCTTGGGTGGATCGTCCGGATTGAGGCCCGCCTTCTTGAAGGCATCCTTGTTGTAGAACATCAGCGGCGTGGACATCGCCAAGGGCAGCGCCTGCAGCTTGCCGGTCGCATCCAGCGGCCGTGGATTCATCTGCGCCGGCGCCTTGCCGAAGGTCTCGATCTTTTCGCCCGCCTCACGCATGACCTGATGCAGCGGACGAATGCGCGACTTGCCCGCGAGCAGCTCATTCTCGTCGGCGTCCCGGAGGATAAGCATGTGCGGCGGCTCGCCCTTGCGCCAGTCGCGCTCGCTGACCGTCACCTTGTAGGCAGGGTTCTGGGCGTTGAAGCGGGCGACGAGCTTCTGCAATTCCTCGCCTTTGTCGGCGCCGAGCTGATGCATCAACTCGATCTCGCCCGCCGGCTGCGCCGGTTCCGCAGGCTGTTTTGTGGCCGCCGCCGGCTTCGCCTTGCCGGCCCGCGGCGCCGCCTGCGTCGTGAGCGGCAGAACAAGCAGCGCTGACAGGATCAACGATCCCGTAAACGTATTGGTACCCATAAATCCTCTGGGAATATGCGGCCGCTCTGTTCTCCGTGCAGCGAGGGCGACCTTCGTTCAGGCAGTTTCTTGTGGTGGGGCGATTATAGTCGAGCCACCGCGCTCATCGGACCTTGATTTGTCATACTCCCCATGGCTTACACCCTCTGGCGTAGTAATCGAGAATGAGTAGGGATCGTCCGATATCGAGCATATGCGCTTCCATCCTCCCCTGCTGTACGCCGATCCTTGCCGGAAGCCGAAGCGGCGTATATATTCAAATCTAAAATATCGCGGCGCGTGGTACTTTAGTTGTACCAGCGACCACGGGGAGACGGGCCATGCGTATCGCGTGCGTAGGGGGCGGACCGGGCGGACTGTACTTCGCCATTCTGATGAAGAAGGCGAAGCCCTCGTGCGAGATCACGGTCTTCGAGCGCAATCGCCCCAGCGATACCTTCGGCTGGGGTATCGTCTTTTCCGATGCAACGCTGGGTCATTTCGCCCAGGCCGACCCCGAGAGCCACGCCGAGATCACGCGCAATTTCCATCACTGGGATGACATCGATATCTTCTTCCGCGGCGGCAAACTGACCTCCGGCGGCCACGGTTTCTGCGGTCTGGGTCGGGTGACGCTGCTGAACATCCTTCAGGCGCGGGCGGCGGAGCTTGGCATCGAGCAACGCCACGACACCGAAGTGACAGACGACGCAAGCCTCGCCGGCTATGACTTGATCATCGGTTCCGACGGTGTGAACAGCGTAATGCGCAAGAAGTATGCGCAGTTCTTCCAGCCCGACATCGACGTGCGCAAGTGCCGCTACATCTGGCTCGGCACGCATCTGAAGCTGGATGCGTTCACGTTCATTTTCGAGGAAAGCGAGTGGGGCTGGTTCCAGGTCCATGCCTACCAGTTCGACCGGGACACGAGCACCTTCATCGTCGAGACCACCGAGGAGACCTGGCTCAAGGCGGGTCTGGACAAGCTGGACCAGGCGGCCTCCATCGCGTTCTGCGAGAAGATGTTCGCCAAATACCTCGCTGGCAATCGCCTGATGAGCAACGCCCGCCACCTGCGCGGCTCGGCTTGGCTCAACTTCAATCGCGTGCTGTGCCGCAAGTGGCACCACAACAATATCGTGCTGATCGGCGACGCGGCGCACACCGCCCATTTCAGCATCGGATCCGGCACCAAGCTGGCGATGGAAGACGCCATCGCCCTGGTGCAGGCGCTGGGCACGGAAGCCGATGTCGGTCGCGCACTGGAGCGCTACCAGAGCGAGCGGGAACTGGAAGCGTTGAAGCTGCAGAGCGCCGCGCGCAATCGCATGGAATGGTTCGAGAACGTGGCACGCTACGTCCATCTCGATCCGGTTCAGTTTTCTTACAGCCTGCTCACAGGCAGCCAGCGCATCGGCCACGAAAACCTCAGGCTGCGCGACCGGCGGTACGTGGAAAGCGTCGAGACCTGGCTGGCGGAAAGGAGCCACGCCGGCCACGCACCGATGCCGCCCATGTTCACGCCGTTTCGCGTTCGCGGGCTGGAGCTGAGCAATCGCGTCGTCATGTCGCCGATGGCGATGTATTCCTGCGCCAACGGCGTACCGGACGATTTTTATCTGGTGCACCTCGGTGCCCGGGCGCTGGGCGGCGCCGGCCTGATCTTCACCGAGATGACCGGCATCGCGCCGGAGGCTCGCATCACGCCCGGCTGCGCCGGCCTGTGGAACGACGATCAGGCCGCTGCTTGGCAGCGCATCGTGAATTGGGTCCACCGCCACAGCACGGCAAAGATCGGCCTGCAGCTCGGCCACGCCGGACCGAAGGGCTCGACCCAGCTCGGCTGGCAGGCAATGGACGAGCCGCTGGCCACCGGCAACTGGCCGTTGATCGCCGCCTCGGCCATCGCCTACGGCCCGCGCAACCAGGTGCCGCGGGCCATGACGCGCACGGACATGGACCGGGTGCGCGAGCAGTTCGTCGCCGCCGCGCGCCGCGGCGCCGGGATCGGATTCGACATGCTCGAATTCCACTGCGCCCACGGCTACCTGATGTCGAGCTTCATGTGTCCGCTCACCAACCGGCGCGAGGACGAGTACGGCGGCACGCTGGAAGGCCGCTGCCGCTATCCGCTCGAAGTATTCCAGGCTCTGCGCGCCGCGTGGCCGGCGGACCGGCCGATCTCGGTGCGCATCTCGGCCCACGACTGGGCGCCCGGGGGCAACACCCCCGACGATGCCGTGGTCATCGCCCGGCTGTTCAAGGAAGCGGGCGCGGACATGATCGACGTCTCCTCCGGCCAGACCACCCGCGCCGCCCAGCCGGTGTATGGGCGGATGTACCAGACACCTTTCTCGGACCGTATCCGCAACGAGGTCGGGATTCACACCATCGCCGTCGGCAACATCTTCGAGCCAGATCATGTCAATAGCATCATCGCCGCCGGCCGGGCGGATCTGTGCGCCATCGCCCGCCCCCATCTCGCTGATCCGTTCTGGACGCTGCATGCGGCCGCCCAGCTCGGCTACGCGGGCACCGAATGGCCGAAACAGTATCTGGCCGGCCGGGAGCAGCTGGAGCGCAATCTGGCGCGCGCAGCGCAGATGGCGATCCGCGTGTGAGAGAACAAATACTTCGAATGTTACAGAGAGGGAGCTCGCAACATGAACAATGACCAGAAGAGCGGAATCCAGCGCTCCGATCACGAGACCCGGGTCACGGACGAGACGCACCAAGCGCTGCGGCTATGGCTGCGCATGTTGGCATGCACCAACCTGATCGAGGCGCAGGTGCGCTCGCGGCTGCGGCTGAACTTCGACACCACGCTGCCGCGCTTCGATCTGATGGCTCAACTCGAGCGCAATCCGGATGGCCTGAAGATGGGCGAGCTGTCGCGGCGCATGATGGTCACCGGTGGCAATGTCACTGGCATTACAGACCAACTGGTCTCCGAGGGCTTGGTGGTGCGTGAGGACAACCCTAAGGATCGCCGCGCCTACATCGTCAAGCTCACCGAGCAGGGCCGGCAATTCTTCGGCCGCATGGCGGAGGCCCACGAAGGCTGGATCATCGAGCTGTTCGAGGGCCTCGACGACCCGCAGCGGCAGCACTTGTACGCGTTGCTCGCCGTGCTCAAGCAGCACGTGGCTGCCATCGACAGGGGCAAGAGCACCGGGACCACGGGATGAGCATGCCACCGCAAACGCGCCGAAGTGCCGCGGCGCCAACGTAGAACCGCACGACCATGAGTCATACCGGCCTTGCCGACACGTTCGCGCGCGATAACCTGCCGCCGCGGGGGCAGTGGCCAGAGCTGATCTTCGAGCTGCCCGAGCTGCACTATCCCGAGCGTCTCAATTGCGGTGCCGAACTTCTGGACAACATGGTCGCCGCCGGCCACGGAGAACGCCACGCCATCCTGTCGCCTCGGGGCAGCCACACCTACCGCCAGTTGCTCGCCACCGCCAACCGCATCGCCCGGGTGCTGACCGAGGATCTGCGGCTCGTTCCCGGCAATCGCGTACTCCTGCGCGGCCCGAACAATCCGATGATGGCAGCGTGCTGGTTCGCGGTAATCAAGGCAGGCGGAATCGCGGTAGCGACCATGCCGCTGCTGCGCGCCAAGGAGCTCATCGACATCGTCACCAAGGCCGAGGTGAGCCACGCCCTGTGCGATGCCGCCCTGAAGGAGGAACTGGCCCTGGCGCGCCGGCACTGTCCGACACTGACGCAGGTACTGCATTTCCACGATGCAGCGGACGGTCTGGAGGCGCGGATGCGCGAAAAGCCCGCGGAATTCGCGAATGCGGATACCGCCGCCGAGGACACCTGCATCATCGCCTTCACGTCTGGCACCACGGGCAAGCCGAAGGGAACCATGCACTTCCATCGCGATGTCATGGCCATCTGCGACTGCTTTCCGCGCTCGACGCTGCAGCCGTCCCGGGACGACATCTTCTGCGGCACGCCGCCGCTGGCGTTCACCTTCGGCCTCGGCGGACTGCTGCTGTTCCCGATGCGGGCGGGCGCAGCCACAGTGCTCATGGAGAAACTGACGCCGGAGCTGCTGCTGCAGACCATCCAGGACTACAAGGCCACCATCTGCTTCACGGCACCCACGTACTACCGGGCAATGGCGGGCCTGGCCGGCAAGTACGACATTCGCTCGCTCAGCAAGTGCGTGTCGGCGGGAGAGGCACTGCCGCCGGCCACCCGCAAGCTGTGGCAGGAGGCCACCGGCATCGTCGTCATCGACGGCATCGGCAGCACCGAGATGCTGCACATCTTCATCGCCGCCGCGGGTGACGACATACGACCCGGCGCCACGGGCAAGCCCATTCCCGGCTACCGGGCAATGGTCTGCGACGAGCGCGGCAATCCGCTGCCGCCCAACACCATCGGCCGGCTGGCGGTAAAAGGACCGACAGGCTGCCGCTACCTGGCCGACGCGCGGCAGACGGAATACGTGCGCAACGGCTGGAACTTCACCGGTGACGCCTACCTCGTCGATGACGACGGCTATTTCTGGTACCAGGCCCGGACCGACGACATGATCATATCCTCCGGTTACAACATCGCCGGACCGGAGGTGGAAGGCGCCCTGCTCGCCCACCCCCAGGTCGCCGAATGCGCTGTGGTCGGCGCGCCGGACGAGGAGCGCGGCCAGATCGTCAAGGCATTCGTCGTGCTGCGGCCCGGCGCCACCGCCGGCGCCAATCTCGCCGCCGAACTGCAGGACTGGGTCAAGCAGCGCATCGCTCCGTACAAGTATCCGCGCGTGATCGAGTTCCGCGATTCGTTGCCCCACACCGAAACAGGCAAGCTGCAGCGATTTCGCCTGCGTGAGGAAGAACGCTCCCGGGAGAGACAAGAAATGAACAACACGATCCATGACATCCTTCTGCCCGTCGGCTGGGTCCGCCCGTGCGGGTTCGCCAACGGCATCGCCGCCCGCGGCAGACTGGTCTTCACCGGCGGACTGATCGGCTGGGACGAGCAATGCCGCTTCCATGGCGACGACCTGGTGACGCAGGTGCGCCGCACCCTGCAGAACGTCGTCGCCATCGTCGCCGAGGCCGGCGGTCGACCGGAACATATCGTACGCATGACCTGGTACCTGACCGACAAGCGCGAATACCTCGCCCGCCGGAGGGAAATCGGCCTCGTCTACCGGGAGATCATGGGCGAGCACTACCCGGCGATGGCGGCGCTCCAGGTGGCCGGGCTGATGGAGGACGCAGCCAAAGTGGAGATCGAGGCCACCGCTGTCGTGCCGGATTGATCGCACCCTCGGCGCGTGGGCGCACCACGTGGCGCTCACGCCGCACCCACCCGCCCGCGCTGCACGGGGATCAAGGAATTCCTACGCCCGGTCGTTAATGACGGCAGACACTCACTCGCCGGGACACGCCATGCGCCGAATTCTTATCCTTGCACCGCTGCTCGCCCTCGGGCTCACGGCGTGTGAGCGCCTGGGCATCGAGGATCCCGCCAAGGTCGCCGCCACCAGGGAAGCGGAGGGCAAAGCCGTCGGCGCTGGATGCCGTCACTCGGGACGCAGCCTCGAAGACTGCTACGCCCAGAATCCCAAAGCCCAGAAGGCAGCCGTCTTCGCCGGCTGGCGGGAAATGAATGACTACATGGCTCAGAACAAGATCGAGGTGGTGCCCCTGCCCTCCGCCGGCCCGGCCGCGCCGTCCGACGCCAGCCATGCTCCCGCCGAGCCGGTTCGGAAGGGCGCCGAGGCGAAGGTGTCTGAGAAAGCCTCCGCCGATCACAAGGTAGGCGTCGCCTCGGCCGCCAAGAAGCCCGTCGAGCCTGGCGAGAAGCTGGCCGAAAAGCACTGACTGGGGGTTCCCCCTCTGGGCGCCGACGGGTCTCGGCGCTCCCTGCCCTACGATCCGGCCGTCACGGCGCCGGGTTGGTATAACGCAGGTAAATGGTCTCGATTTCCTTGAGCGCTGCCTCGCTCAACGTCACGTCGTAGGCGTCGAAGTTCTCCTTGAGCTGCGCCATGGTCGTGGCGCCGATGATGGTGCTGGATACACGCGGACGGCGGTACAGCCATGCCAGGGCGAGCATGGCCGGGCTCAGGCCGTGGCGACGGGCGAGCTCGGCATAGGCGCGCACCGCTGGCTGCACGTTTTCCTTGCTGTAACGCTGGCCGAAGCCCTCGAACAGGCTGACCCGGCCGCGCACATTCGGGTCGGCGAGATACTTGCCGCTCAGATGGCCGAAGGCAAGCGGCGAATAGGCGAGCAAGCCGACATTCTCCCGCTGGCAGACCTCGACCAATCCGAGGTCGAATACCCGGTTGAGCAGGTTGTAGGCGTTCTGGACGGAAACGACACGAGGCAGGCCATGCTCGTCGGCCGCGCGCAGAAACTGCATGACACCCCAGGGATACTCGTTAGACAGGCCGACGTAGCGTACCTTCCCTTCCCGCACCAGTTCGGCAAGGGCTTCGAGCTGCTGGCGGATGGGAACGGTGTCCCGCTCCCGACTCGGGTCGAAGTCGTACTGACCGAAGATCGGCACATAGCGGTCCGGCCAGTGCAGCTGGTAAAGATCCACGTACTCGGTCTGCAGGCGACGCAGGGACCCTTCGATGGCAGCGCGCAGGTTCTCGCGCGTGAACTGCGTGCGCCCATCGCGGATCCAGGCCATAGACCGGCCCGGCCCGGACGCTTTGGTCGCCAGGATCACCCGCTCCCGCGGCCCCCTACGCAGCCACTGGCCGATGATGGTTTCCGTCGTGCCGTAGCTTTGCGCCGTGGGTGGCACGGCGTACATTTCCGCCGTGTCCACGAAATTGACTCCCTGCTCCAGGGCGTAGTCGAGTTGGGCGTGCGCCTGCGCCTTGTCGTTCTGCACACCGAAGGTCATGGTGCCGAGACAGATTTCCGACACATCAAGCGCGCTCGTTCCCAGCTTGCGGTACCTCATCGCCACGGTCATACGCGTCCTTTCCTGACTCTGCCTTTCTATCCCCATTTTAGGCGAGCTATGGGTGCGCCTACGCCGGGTGTATAATCCGCCGCGGCAAGCGCCCCGCCGGTTGGCGCTGCGACCCTGTCCTGTCGGTTTCGACACCAGCCAATCCAACAGAGCTTCGTTGCCTGAACCGGTACCGCCGGAACTGTTCCGCGGCAGGCCGAATCAGGAGCACCCATGAAGTTCGACGAACTCGGGCTCATGCCCGAACTGCTCAGGGCCGTGGCCGATGCCAGCTACTCCGAGCCAACCCCCATCCAGGCCCAGGCCATTCCCGTTATTCTCGCCGGCAAGGACGTGCTGGGCGGCGCCCAGACCGGCACCGGCAAGACCGCCGGCTTCACCCTGCCGCTGCTGCAGCGCCTGGCGCGCCACGGCAATACCAGTCCCTCGCCTGCGCGCCACCCGGTGCGCGCGCTCATTCTGTGTCCGACGCGGGAACTGGCGATGCAGGTTCATGACAGCGTCAAGACCTATGGCAAACACCTGCCGCTGCGCAGCTGCGTCATCTACGGCGGCGTGGACATGAACGCGCAGCTGGCGGAGCTGCGTCAGGGCCGGGAGATCGTCGTCGCCACGCCCGGGAGGCTGCTCGATCACGTGCAGCAGAAAAGCGTCGCCTTCAATCAGGTCGAGGTGCTGGTGCTGGACGAAGCGGACCGCATGCTCGACATGGGTTTCATACCCGATGTCAAGCGCATACTGGCGCTGCTGCCCAAGGAGCGGCAGAGCCTGCTGTTCTCGGCCACGTTTTCCGAGGAGATCAAGAAACTCGCCGACAACATGCTGCGCGCGCCGCAGTTGATCGAGGTGGCGCGGCGCAACGCCGCCGCCGATACGGTCACCCACCGCGTGCACCCGGTGAAGCACGAAGACAAGCGCGCGCTGCTGGCGCACCTGATCCGCGCCCAGGACTTGCGTCAGGCGCTGGTGTTCGTCGGCACCAAGCACGGCGCCGGGCGCCTCGCCCACTACCTGGAGCGCCAGGGCATCGAGGCCCATTCCATCCACGGCGACAAGAGTCAGGCCCAGCGCACCGAGGCACTGGAGGCCTTCAAGGCGGGCAAGGTGCGGGTGCTCGTGGCCACCGACGTGGCGGCGCGCGGCCTGGACATCGACGACCTGCCGCACGTCATCAACTACGAATTGCCCCATACGCCCGAGGATTACATCCACCGTATCGGCCGTACCGGCCGGGCGGGCAACACGGGCGACGCCACCTCGCTCGTGGCGGCCGAGGAACGGCCACGGCTGGCGGAGATCGAGAAGCTGCTGAAGCGCCCGATCGAGCAGGTGGCAGTGCCCGGGTTCGAGCCGGCGAGCGTCTATCACGATCCACTGGACAAACGCCGGCGCGGCCGCGGTGGCGAGCGCAAGGCGGACACCGCTCCTTCGCGCCCCGCGCGTGCCCCCCACCCCAGCCGGGAAAAGGTGTCGGCGAGCGTCATCGCCAAGCTCGGTTTCGATCCGAGCAAACCCTACGAACCTTCACCGAGCGCGACGACCGCGGAGACGCCCGCGACACCGCCCACCCATCATCGCCATCGATCCCGGCGGCCTGTGCCGGCGCTTCTTGGGGGCGGCCCGAAGAAGGAGCCTTCGTCTTCTTAGGCGGCAGGCGCCTGTCCGTGCCGGCGCGCGAACCTGCGCCCGGGTCCGCGGTCACAGCCACTGGGTATCCGGCGGAGTAGCGAAGATGGCGCAGTGGAACGGCGGTCGCGTGGTGGAGAACAAGGCGTGGACGGAGCGCCTCCACTCGCTGCGGGTCGAGGCCGCCATCGAGCCTTTCAGCGCCGGGCAGTTTACCAAGCTGGGCCTGCGCATCGGCGGCGAAGTCATCGCTCGCCCCTATTCCCTGGTCAATGCGCCCGAGATGCGGCCGCTCGATTTCTACTTAATCGTCGTGCCCGGTGGTCCGCTGTCGGCGCGCCTGGCCGCACTGCAGCCTGGCGACGAAGTTCTCGTTGCACCACGCGCCGCGGGATTTCTCGTCCTCACCGAGGTACCGCCGGCGCGGCACCTCTGGCTGATGGCCACCGGCACCGGTATCGGACCGTTCCTGTCCATCCTGCGCACCACCGAACCGTGGCAGCGCTTCGAGCACGTGGTGTTGGTGCATGCGGTGCGCACGGTCGTTGAATTGAACTACGCCGAGGAGATCCGCGGCGTGGCCGCCGCGCACCCCGGGCAATTCGTCTTCATCCCCTTCGTCAGCCGCGAGTCCTGCGACTATGCGCTCGCCGGCCGCGTGCCGGCGGCAATCGCCGATGGCCGCCTGGAAGCGCGCGCGGGCATCGCCCTGGTCGCTGCCGACAGCCAGGTAATACTGTGCGGCAACCCGCAGATGGTGGCGGACACATCCGCCGCGCTGGCTGCCCGCGGACTGAAAAAGCACCGGCGCAAGGATCCGGGTCATATCACCGTCGAGAACTACTGGTAGGTGCGCGCGGGCCGCGACAGGCGCCGCAACCTATCACGCGCGACTGCGCGGCACGTCAGATATGCGTGCTGAACCGGCCGTGCTTGCAGCCGGACATCATGTCGATGAAATCGCGGCCGCAGACATGCATCAGGCATTCGTGGTCGCCAGCCTCGAAATAGATCTCCTCGCGTTCCATGAGACTGTCGTCCCAGATCGTATCCATGCCGTAGGCCATGCCTAGCGGCGGGATGGCACCGACGACGCAGTCGGGAAACATCGGGGCAAAGGCCATTTCGCTGGCCAGATGCAGATTGCGGCCGGTTTCCTCGCGCAAACGCCGCAGCCTTACCTGATGGGTCGCCGGCACGACGGCCATCACGTAACCCTGCTCGTCCGCCAGCATCACGGCTTTGGCGAGGCAGTCGGCGTTGATGTGGGCCGCCACGGCGGCGCGCATGGTGGTGGGTGTCGAGGGATGGGTCACCATGTCGTAGCGGACGTGGTGTTCATCCAGGTAGCGTTCCAGGGTTCGTGCGGCGGACATGATCGACCTCCTTTGCGGCAATGGCGCCGGGGCCGACGCCCCGGTCGCGGGCTCATGATTCAGCTTAGTCGCCGCGGCGCCCAATGCAAGGGCGCGGCCGGCGCCGCTTACCGGGATTGCTGCACCTCCTGGGCCGGCTTGCCCATCAGCCCCGACAGGCGAAACCTGCCGTCACCTTCCTGAATGACGATGACGCGCTCGTTGTATTTCCCGTTGGCGTAGGTATTCAGGTAGTCGAAGTAGTAGACCTTGCCCTTGTATCTCGACGCCGGGTCAGGATCCGAGGCGGCCGAATCGAGGAGCTTGCTCTCCTTCAATTTGCCCAGCTGAGCGCGCCCGATCATCATGTTGGTCAAGAATTTGTCCCTATCCACCTGATCTTTCAAAAACTTGCTTGCGCGGGCATCGTACAGCAGTTCGTACTGCTCCTTGCCCAGGGTGGCCATGATCTCCTGGGCGGCCTTGGCGGCGTCGTCGGCCTCGGCCGCAACCGCGACGACCGTCAGCGTGGCGGCGGCAGCCGACAGGAATGCCGCTATCAGAGTCCGAATCTGCATCGTCGCTATCCTCGTCATGATCGTGTGTTGTGCTCCCTGATTTGCCATTGCACTCTTCTCGCCAACTGCTGGCAATCCCTGAAAATAAACCGTGGCCATTCCGAAGCGAAAAAAACGCCCGCGATGCGGGCGTTGGCGATTCGGGAGCGGGCACGCAGAAGATCAGCCCAGCGTCTTGACGTTCTGAATGATCTGGTTGACGACGTTCTGCGCCGAGCCGTAGACCATGCGCGTGTTCTCGCCGTAGAAGAGCAGGTTTTCGATCCCCGAGTAGCCGGCGCCCTTGCCGCGCTTGATGACGAGCACGTTCTGGGCGTGATCGGCGTTGAGAATGGGCATGCCGTAGATCGGGCTCGACTTGTCGGTGCGCGCCGCCGGATTGACGACGTCGTTGGCGCCAATCACCAGCGCCACGTCGCACTGGTCGAACTCGGCGTTGATCTCCTCCAGATCGAAGATCTTGTCATAGGGCACGCCGGCTTCGGCAAGCAGCACGTTCATGTGGCCCGGCATGCGCCCGGCAACGGGGTGAATGGCGAATTTTACCTCCACGCCCGCGTCCTCAAGCAACTCCGTCATCTCCCACACCTTGTGCTGGGCCTGGGCCACGGCCATGCCGTAGCCCGGGACGATGAACACCCGCTGGGCGTAGCGCATCATGGCCGCCGCATCCAGGGGCGACACCTCCTTCATCGTGCCCTGCACCTCGCCGCCCGCCTGGGCCTCGCCGGTGATGGGCGTGAACAGCACGTTGGTGATGGGACGGTTCATGGCCTTGGCCATCAACTGGGTGAGCAGCGTGCCCGACGCGCCGACGACGATGCCCGCGATGATGAGCGCCGGGTTGTTGAGGACGAAACCTTCGAAACCGACGGCCAGACCGGTAAAGGCGTTGAGCAGCGAGATGACCACCGGCATGTCGGCGCCGCCGATCGGCGTGGTGAGGATCACGCCCAGCACCAGCGACAGGACGAAGAAGGCGAAGAGCTGAAGCGGCGTCGGATGGGCGCTCATGACGATGCCGACACCGACCAGCACGGTGAAGACGGCAAGGACGACGTTGACGCCGTTCTGCGCCGGCAGGCGAAACGCTTTCTGCATAATGCCCTGGAGTTTGGCGAAGGCCACGCAGGAGCCGGAGAATGCGATCGAGCCGATGAACCCGCCGAGCGTCGCGAGCGCGGTCGGTAGCAGGCCGTGGATCTCGCCGCGGGCAAACTCGAGCGCCGCGATGGCTGCCGCCGCGCCGCCGCCCATGCCGTTGTAGATCGCCACCATCTGGGGCATATCGGTCATCTTCACCACCTTGCCGCCCCACCAGGCCACGACACCACCGATGACCAGCGCTGCGATCATCAGACCGTAGATCAGCGGCACGTGCTGGATCTTGGGATGAACGAAGGTGACGAGGGTGGCCACGACCATGGCGACGCCGGCCCATTTGATGCCACGCTGCGCCGTCACGGGCGAACTCATCGCCTTGAGGCCGAGAATGAATAGCACCGCCACCACGAAGTACGACACATCAATAAGCAGCTGCACGCCAGTCATGACCGCGCCCTCACTTCTTCTCGGACTTGAACATGCCGAGCATGCGCTCGGTCACCACGTAGCCACCGGCCGCATTGGCGGCGCCAAGCAGCACGGCGAAGAAGCCGATGGCGAGTTGCAGCGGCGAGTTCGGATCGGCCGTGCCCAGCGCCACCATCGAGCCGACCAACACGACGCCATGCACGAAGTTCGAACCCGACATGAGCGGCGTGTGCAGGATCACCGGCACGCGGGAGATCACTTCGTAGCCGGTAAATGCCGCGAGCATGAAGATGTAGAGTGCGGCGAAGCCTTCCATGTTTTCTTCTCCTTGGACCGCCCGGTCAAAGCCCGAGCACTTTCCTGACGCCTTCGTGCCGCACCTGGCCAGCGTGGGTCAGGCACGCGCCGGCGACCACTTCGTCGTTCCAGTCAAGCGCCAACGCGCCGTCCTTGATGAACGGCGATATGAAGTTATAGAGGTTCTTGGCGTACATCTCCGAAGCATGCACCGGCATGCGGCTGGGCAGGTTGGTCGGTCCGATGATGGTTACGCCGCCCACCTGTACGGTCTCGCCGGCCTTCGTTCCGGCGACGTTGCCGCCGGTTTCCGCCGCCATGTCCACCACCACGGCGCCGTTCTTCATCGCCGCAACCATGGACTCACTGATGATCAGCGGTGCGCGCTTGCCGGGCACCGCCGCGGTCGTGATGAGGCAGTCGCACTGGGCAACCGCTTTCCCCAGCTTTTCCGCCTGAACCTTTTTCTCCTCCTCGGTCAGCTCGCGTGCATATCCGCCCGCGCCGGCGGCGCTTACGCCGGTGTCAACGAACTTGGCGCCCAGCGACTCGACCTGCTCCTTGGTTTCAGGCCGCACGTCGTAGCCGAATACGATGGCGCCCAGTCGCTTGGCCGTGGCAATGGCCTGCAGCCCAGCCACGCCGGCACCGATCACCAGCACCTGCGCCGGCCGCAGCGTCCCCGCGGCATAGGTCATCATCGGCAGGAATTTTGGACAATGATTCGCCGCGATCAGCACACACAGGTACCCCGAGGCCGCTGCCTGGGAGGATAATGCGTCCATGGACTGGGCGCGCGAAATGCGCGGGATGAGTTCGACCGCAAAGCTGGTGATGTTGCGCTCGCACAGCACCTTGACCCGCTCCGCGTCCTGATAGGGCTGGAGAAAGCCTATGAGCACCGTACCGGGCTGCAAACTGCGAATTTCGTCCAGCGCCGGCGTCTGAACCTTGAATATGACCTGCGCCTTTGCGTAGAGGTCGGCCGCGTTGGCAGCGATCGCGACATCGGCGAAATCCGCGTCGCGCAGGGAACTGCCGGCGCCGGCACCCGTTTCGAGACAGACGTCGGCGCCGAGCGATTTGTACTTCTTCACCACGTCGGGGACGACGGCGACGCGCCGCTCCCCCGGAACGCTTTCCTTCGGAACACCAATGATCAGAGCCATGCCCTCCCCCAAGATCCGACCTGCGCCGCCACCGCACGGCCCGCGCTCGGTTTGACGCAAAGCGGCAATGATACACTTAATTGTCGAGGCGACTCTTAGTTAGGAAAACGCTTATGAAAGGCGTGAGAATGCGTGTTTTCCGTACTTCCCGAAACGCACAAAGCCCGCCTGCCGCCCTATCTGCGACGCATGAAGTCGCCGGCTACGCCGCGCGTCGCCGCCACGTGTCGGGACCGCTCCGCACGCTGGCGTAAGGGCCTGTCCCACCATGACCTATGTACCTGATCCGGCCGCACTGAATGCCACCGGCACGATATCGGGCACGCGCCTGGCCGAAGTCCTGCAGTCGTCGAAATCGCTGATAGATTCGGTCACGCGACGGGCCGACGAGGGCGCGTTCCTACAGCAGGCCGTCGAGGTCATCACCGCCGCCATGCGCGCGCGCTACGGTGCAATCGGCATACTGGACGAGCAGGACAAGCTCAAGCAGTTCGTCCACACGGGCATGCCGACCGAATTGGCGGCGAAAATGCCGCACCCGCCGACCGGGCGCGGCCTGCTCGGCGTGGTCATCACGGACAAGACGGTCCTGCGCATCGACGACATCCAGGCCGACCCGCGCTCCGGCGGATTCCCGCCCCATCATCCAGCGATGAAGACCTTGCTTGCCGTGCCGGTGTTGAGCCTGGGCCATTACTACGGGCGGCTCTATTGCTGCGACCGGTCCGATGGCGAGCCGTTCGATCTAACAGACGAGTTGATCGCATCGCATTTCGCCCTCGTGCTGTCTGTCGCCCTGGACAAGCTGCACGACTTCGAGTTGCTGCGGCACAAGGACGAGGCGCGCTGGCGCAGCGAAGAGCGCTACCGCTTGCTGGTGGAAATGGCGCCGAATCCGATCTTCGTACTGCAAGACCACAAGGTAGCCTTTGCCAACAGCATTGCCCTAAAGCTTATCGGCGCCAAGAATCTTGAGCAGTTGAACAACCGCAACTACGCGGATTTCCTCATGCCCGATTGCCGGGAAGCGGCGCTTGAGCGCTTTGCCGACATGGCCGCCAACGGCGCGCGCGTTGCCCCCATGGAAGTCCGGTTGCGCGCGCTCGACGGGCGGATACTGAACGCCGAGATCGCCAGTGCCGCCATTACCTACAACGGCGCCCCGGCGGCCCTCAATGTCGCCCGCGACGTGACACAGCAGCGACGCGACGAGCGCGAGTTGCGCGCCTTGCACCACTTGTCGGAAGTGGTCAGCCGCAGCGAGGCCCTCGACGACGTCTTCCGCGAAGCGCTCCAGACCCTGCGCGTGTGCACGGATGCCGATCGCGCTTCGATACTGCTTTTCGACCACGACGGCGTCATGCGCTTTGCTGCATGGGACAGGCTGTCCGACGAATACCGGCGCGTCACCGAAGGGCATACTCCCTGGCCCGCCGATGCGCCGCAGGTGTTGCCCATATTGCTTCCCGACCCGCAGGCAGATGCGTCTCTGACGCCGTTCCTGTCTTCCTTGCGGGCCGAAGGAATAGTCTCTCTGGCATTTTTTCCTCTTACGCACCAGCGTCAGTTGCTCGGCAAGTTCGTCCTCTATTTCGACGCACGGCACGATTTTCGCGACCATGACACGCGGCTGGCGCTGACCATCGGCGAGCACATCGGCATCGCGGTCGCAAGGCATCGCGCCATCGAGCATATCCGCAGCCTGAACGCGGAGCTCGAGGAGCGCGTCCAGCGCCGCACCATGCAACTCACCGAGGCAAACCACGAGCTTGAGGCCTTCGCGTATTCCGTGTCCCACGACCTGCGCGCGCCGCTGCGCGCCCTGGATGGCTATAGTAAAATTCTGATCGAGGACTGTTCGGACAAACTTGACGATATAGGGCGCCACCACCTCGGGCGCATCGTCGCTGCGACGCAGCGCATGGGCAGGTTGATCGACGACCTGTTGCGTCTGTCGCGCGTCGGTCGCAGCGAGATCCGGCTGCAGGACGTCGATCTTTCAGATATCGCCCGGGAGATCGCGCATAAGCTACAGGAACGCGCGCCGGCACGCGCCGTGCGCTTCGCCATTGCCGAGTCCCTGCGCGTCGCGGCCGATCACGGCTTGATGCGCATTGCTCTCGACAACCTGCTCGACAACGCCTGGAAGTACACCGGCCGGTCGCGCCGCGCCGAGATCGAATTCGGCGCCACGAACCACTCCGGAGTCGCATGCTTCTTCGTGCGCGACAATGGGGCCGGATTCGACATGAGGTACGCGCGCAATCTGTTCGCACCCTTCCACCGCATGCATGCACCGGGGGACTTCGAGGGCATGGGCATCGGCTTGGCGCTGGTGCGGCGGATCGTCCAGCGTCATGGCGGGCGCATATGGGCCGAGGCCCGCCCGAACGAGGGCGCGACATTCTACTTCACGCTGTGGGAAAGCGGTGTGCCTGTCGAGCTGCGAAGTGCCCAACCCCCTGCGGAGGGATGAGACGCTACCCGGCGGCGGGCGCGAGCTTCGGACGCTTTGCCACCTTTTGCGTCAGCTTGATGATCGCCAGGGAAATGTTGTCGCCCGCGCCTTGAGCGCGCTTGCGCGCGCGCTCGACCAGGATCTCGGCCGCGTTGCGTGGCGGATGGGCGGCCAGCACGCCGCCCAGCTCGGCGGCGGAGAAATAGCCCCACAAACCGTCCGAACAAAGCAGAAAGATGTCATCGGCCACCAGGGGTGCGCTATCCCCGAAGTCCACCTGTGGCTCGCGCTCGGCACCGAGGCAGGACAACAGAATGTTGCGCTGAGGATGCGCCCCCGCCTGTTCCTCTGTGATATGACCCATGCGTACCAGCTCGGCCACCAGCGAGTGGTCCCCTGATCTCGTCACCAACTTGTCGCCGCGAAAGTGATAAAGGCGGGAATCTCCGCAGTGCGCCCAGTCCACCCGGCCCGGCTGCAGCATCAGAACCACGGCCGTACTGTGGGGATCGGCCTCACTGGTGAAGCGCGTCAGCTTGATGACGACGTGCGCATCGTGGACGATGCTGCGCAGGAGTTCCTGGGGCGTTTCCGACAGCGGAGCGTAGTTTTCAAAGCTCTGCTGTGCCTTGTGGATCACTTGCTCGGCGGCGATGGCGCCGCCGGTATGTCCGCCCATGCCGTCGGCGAGCACGGCCATGAGCAGACCGCGCCGCGTCGGATGCGGAATCAGGGCAACGCGGTCTTGCTGCTCCTTGCGATCGCCGATATGCTGGGCGACGCAGGTGTCTATGGTCAGGGACATGGCCTTAGGTGCTCAAAATTGCAGCAAATTTACCATGCTCGCGGCCGTTCGCGGCTGGCAATCCGTCACGGCACCCGCCGGACAACATCGACTGTAGGGGGAAGCCCATGTACTCCGGACGCGGTTACAACGAGGTCAAACCGGGCGACGAGTATCGGAATGTCATGACCATGACCGAGACACACATCGTCATCGGTGCAGGATTGTTCGGGGATTTCAATCCGCTGCATGTCAATCAGGAATTCGCGCAAGCTTCCCGCTACGAGGGCCGCATCGCCCACGGCTACCTGACGAGTTCCTGCATGGCAGCGGCGCTGGGCATGATATTTCACGGCACGGCGATCGCTTACCTTGAGCATACCTGCCGATTCACCGCGCCGGTCACGGCAGGCGACACGCTGAGCATCGTGTGGAAAATCACCCGCAAGGACGACAAGCTCAAGCACAACGGTGGTATCGTCAGCCTGACGGGCCGCTGTACGAATCAGAACGGCACGGAAGTAGCGAATGCCGAGGCAAAGATGCTGGTGGCCAACAACGTCTGATCCTTGTCAGTTCCCGCTTTCCCTGCGGGCAAGGAGTTTCTCCTCTTCCCGCAGCCGAAGCAGGCGCCGCTGCACCTTGCCGGTGGTGGTCATGGGCAGGGCGTCGATGAATTCGAAAGCCTTGGGATACTCGTAAGGCGCAAGTTTGCCGCGCACGTGCTCGGCCAGTTCCGACTCCAACCCGGACGTTGCCTTGACATCGGGTTGCAGGACGATAAATGCCTTGACGATGGTCCCGCGAGTTTCGTCCGGCGCCCCGATCACTGCCGCGTTGGCCACGGCCGGGTGCTTGAGCAGGCAGTTCTCCACCTCCGACGGACCGATGCGATAGCCGGCGCTCTTGATGACGTCGTCGCTGCGACCCTGGTACCAGAGGTAACCGTCGGTGTCCATTTTCGCCTGGTCGCCTGTACGCGCCCAGGCCTCGCCGCCGGTGCCGACATACTTTGCGGCGGTGGCACCCGGGTTCTTCCAGTACTCGATGAGAAACACCGGATCGGCCTCATCGCCCCAGGCGCGCCGCACCGCCACCTCGCCTACCTCGTCCGGCGGCAGGAGATTGCCCGCTTCGTCGATCACCGCCACGCGATGGCCCGGATAGGGCCGGCCCATCGAGCCCGGCTTGGGTGGATAGACGGCGGCACAGTTGCCAACGATGTAATTGATTTCCGTCTGGCCGAACATCTCGTTCACCGTCACATCCAGCGCTTCGCGCGCCCATGCCGTGACCGAGGTGCCGACGGCCTCGCCGGCGCTCATGATGCTGCGCAGATTAAGATCGTAGCGTGCGCGCGGTTCCGGCACCGTTTTCATCATCATCTTCAGCGCCGTGGGAAAGAGAAAAGCATTGCGGACGCCGTACTTCTCGATCAGGTGGAAGGCCTTTTCGGCATCGAAGCGACCGCGGTACCCCAGGATCGGCTGACCGCAAGCCCAGGCGGGCAGCAGAGCGTCGAACAGCCCGCCGGTCCACGCCCAGTCCGCCGGCGACCAGAACATATCGCCCGGCTGCGGATAAAAGTCATGGGAGCAAACAAAGCCCGGTATGTTGCCGAGCAGGGTGCGCTGGGCCATGAGCGCGCCCTTGGGATTGCCGGTGGTGCCGCTGGTGTAGATGATGAGCGCCGGATCGTCGGCGGCGGTCTCCAGCAGACGATAGCGGGTGGACGCGTGTTCGAGCAGTTTATCCCACTCATGGACGCCGGCCTCGCGCGCGCCGCCAACGCCGATGACATGCCTGAGCGCGGGTAGGCGCCCGCGGATCGACCACAGCTTGGGCAGCGTGGCGTCGTCGACAATAGCGACATTGGCGTCGGAATCGGCAAGCCGGAACTCAAGGGCGTCAGGGCCGAAAAGGTGCGACAAGGGCAGCGCGATGGCGCCCATCTGGTAACAGGCAACGTGCGCAATGCCAGTCTCCGGTCGCTGGGCGAGCATGATGGCCACCCGGTCGCCGCGTTGGGTGCCGAGCGCGGCCAGGGCGTTGGACAGGCGGTTCGCCTCACGCTGGATGTCCCAGAACGACCACGCCGATGTAAACCCCGATTCGTCCTCGTAGTACAGGGCGAAGCGGTCGCGCTGCGCCGCCCAGCGGCTGCAGCACTCCCAGGCGATGTTGTAGCGGGCCGGCACCTCCCAGCGAAAGGTGTCGTACAGATCCTCGTAGGTCTTCGCCTGGGCGTTCAGTCGCATCGCGTTCTCTCCCTTCATGCGCATATTCTGCGCAGCGGCCGCGAAGGCATCAACCCAGCCGTTCGTCGAGCACCTCGATCCAATGGCGCACCGGTATCTGCGTCCCCGCCTGCAGATGCGTCAAACAACCGATGTTGGCGGTGGCGATAACCTGCGGAGCGCCTGCGCACAGCGCCGCGATCTTGTTGTCGCGCAGCTGAAACGACAGCTCCGGCTGGAGGATGGAATACGTGCCGGCCGAACCGCAGCACAGGTGCCCGTCGGCAACGACGGTCAGCTCGAATCCGGCGGCGCGTAGCAGTTCCTCCACGACACCGCGGATCTTCTGCCCATGCTGGAGCGTGCACGGCGCATGGAAGGCGAGTCGGGCGGCGGCGGGTTCGCGCGCCGCCAGCAAGGATTCCAACGCCGCGCTCTCGGCGGCAACGACTTCGCTCACGTCGCGCGTCAGGAGACTGATGCGCGCCGCCTTCTCCGCATAGCGCGCATCGTCGCGCAACAGGTGGGCGTAGTCGCGTACCATCACGCCGCAGCCGGACGCGGTCATGACGATGGCCTCGGCGCCAGCTTCGATGTGCGGCCACCAGGCGTCGATGTTGCGCCTGGCGTCGATGCGCCCCGTTTCCTGATCGTTGAGATGGAAGCGCAGCGCCCCGCAGCAGCCGGCCCCAGGCACCTCGATCAACGCCACGCCCAGGCGATCCAGCACACGCGCGGCGGCGGCATTGATGTTCGGCGCCAGAGCCGGCTGCACACAGCCGGCCAGGGCGATCATCCTGCGCTTGTGGTCGCTGCGGGGCCACGGTCCGCGCGCCGCACCGGCCTCCGGCACTTTGGCCGCCAGCACTGATGGCAGGAAGGGCCGGAAGAGCTGGCCAAGCCTGATCGCCGGCGTGAACACCCACGGACGGGGCAAGGCTTCGCGCAATGCCAGACGCATCAGACGTTCCGTCCAGGCGCGCCGCACCTGTCGCTCCACCAGTTCGCGACCGATGTCCACGAGCCGGCCGTACTGCACGCCGGATGGGCACGTCGTCTCGCAGGCGCGGCAGGTCAGGCAGCGGTCGAGATGCGCCTGCGTCTTTGCACTGACCGGAGCACCCTCGAGCAACTGCTTGATGAGATAGATGCGCCCGCGCGGCCCGTCCAGCTCGTCGCCGAGCAGCTGATAGGTCGGACAGGTGGCGGTGCAGAAACCGCAATGCACACACGTGCGCAGAATGACGTCTGCCTCGCGCCCCTGCGGCGTGTTTCTGATGAAGTCAGCGAGATTGGTCTGCATGGTTCAGGGCCGCGCGTGGCGCGGTGGTCGCTGTTCTCCTCTACTCCTCACCATTCCAGAAACATCCTTCCCGGGTTGAGGATGCCTTGGGGGTCGAAGGCGTGTTTGAGCCGCCGGTGCAGATCCATCATCGCCTCGGGCAACGGCTGGAACACCGCGACGATACGGCGTGCCTGTGAGTCGCCGCCGCGAAACAGCGTAGCATGTCCGCCCGCCTCGACCGCGGACGCTCGCACCCGATCCGCCTCAGCGTTGGTGCCCAGCCAACGCAGGCTACCGTCCCATTCGATGAGCTGTTTTCCCGGCAGCGCAACGGGCGCGGCGACGGAGGGAACGGACAAGCGCCACAGCATGCCAACGTTCTGGAAAAAAGCGTCGGTCTGCTCGCGAATGCCGCGCCAGAATCGAAGCGCCTGGGCCGGTTCCACCTGCTCGCCGCCAAGTTTGCGGCAGGCCGCTTCGACGGCGGCTGTGGCGCCGGACAAACGCAGCCCCAGATCGCCCTCGGTGTAGGCGCTGGCGCTGATGGGCAGTGGCTGCGCGGCCCAGCGGTTCAACGCCTCCAGTGCGCGCTCCTCGGGCATTTCGAAGCGCAGGGTACGCTCGGCAGGCGGTATCGGCAGCACCTTGAGCGATATCTCAACGAGCAGCGCCAGCGTGCCCAGGGAGCCGGCCATGAGCCGCGAAACATCGTAGCCGGCGACGTTCTTCATCACCTGTCCGCCGAAGGACTGCAACTCGCCGCGGCCGTCGATGAGCTTCACGCCGAGCAGGTAGTCGCGCACCGCCCCTGCCCGGGCCCGGCGCGGTCCCGACAGACCGGCCGCAACGCAGCCGCCCAGCGTCGCGCCGTCGCCGAAATGGGGAGGTTCGAAGGGCAGCATCTGCCCTTCTTGCGCCAGCACCGCTTCGATCTCCGCAAGCGGCGTCCCCGCGCGGGCGGTGATCACCAGTTCGGTCGGCTCATAGGAAACGATCCCGGACAGCGAGCGCGTGTCGAGGATGTCACCGATCAACGACTGGCCATAAAAATCCTTCGTGCCGCCGCCGCGGATACATACCGGCCGGTTACGCGCGGCGGCATCGCGAATTCTCTGCTGGTACTCTTCAATCATGGCAGGCAACTGCATTGCAGCGGCACGTTGGGACGGACAGCACTCTGTGAATACCTCTGAGTCTCTGTGGTTCGCCGTTCAAAATCTTTCCAACTCCGGAAACGGCAGCTGCCCGCCGCGCACGTGCATTCGGCCATATTCGGCGCAGCGATGCAGCGAGGGGACGGCCTTGCCCGGGTTGAGCAGCCCATGCGCGTCGAACGCTTCCTTGACGCGGTGAAAGGCGGCAAGCTCCGCGTCGTCGAACTGAACGCACATCTGGTTGATCTTCTCGATGCCGACACCATGCTCGCCGGTGACGGTGCCGCCGAGCCTGACCGATAGTTCCAGGATCTCCGCGCCGAACTCTTCGGTGCGTGACAGCTCGCCTGGCTCATTGGCGTCATAGAGAATGAGCGGATGCAGGTTGCCGTCGCCGGCGTGGAAAACGTTGATGCAGCGTAGCCCGTACTTCTTCTCCATGCCGGAGATGGCATTGAGCATCTCGGCCAGGCGTTTGCGCGGGATCGTGCCGTCCATGCAATAGTAGTCTGGGGAAATGCGGCCGGCGGCGGGGAAGGCCGCCTTGCGTCCCGCCCAAAACCGGAGCCGTTCGGCTTCATTGCGCGAGACGCGGATCTGGGTGGCACCGTTGGCCTCCATCACCGCCTTCATGCGACCGATCTCTTCCGCCACTTCCTCCGGCGTGCCGTCGGATTCGCACAACAGGATGGCGGCGGCATCGAGAGGGTAGCCTGCCTTGACAAAGGGTTCCACGGCCGCGGTCGCCGGCTGATCCATCATCTCCAGTCCGGCGGGGATGATGCCAGCCGCGATCACCTCTGCCACCGCATTGCCCGCCTTGACCACGTCATCGAACGCCGCCAGCACCACCTGCGCCGTCTCCGGCTTCGGCACGAGCTTGACCGTCACCTCGGTAATCACGGCCAGCATCCCCTCCGAGCCGGTGATCAGGGCCAGCAGGTCGTAGCCCGGCGCATCCAGGGCATGATTGCCGATCTCCATCACCTCGCCTTCGATGGTCACGGCGCGCACGCGCAGGATGTTGTGCACCGTCAGCCCGTACTTCAGGCAATGCACGCCGCCAGCGTTTTCCGCGACATTGCCGCCGATGGTGCAGGCGATCTGCGACGAAGGATCGGGCGCGTAATACAGGCCGTAAGGTGCCGCGGCTTCGGAGATGGCCAGGTTGCGCACTCCCGGCTGGACGACCGCGCAGCGCGCCACCGGATCGAGCTTGAGGATACGCTTGAATTTCGCCAGGGAAAGCAGCACGCCATTTTCGTCCGGCAGCGCCCCGCCCGACAGGCCGGTGCCGGCGCCGCGCGCCACCACCGGCACGCGCCGACGGTGGCAGGCCTTGAGCAGATCGATCACCTGCGATTCGGTTTCCGGCAGCGCCACGGCCAGCGGCACCCGGCGGTAGGCGGACAGACCATCGCACTCGTAGGGTAGCAGGTCTTCGCGTTCGTACAGCAGCGCCGATGCCGGCAGCATTCGTCGCAGTTCGTCGATCAGTTGCCTGCGATCGGCGGTGTTCGCCGTGGATTCAACTTCGCCTTGGGCTCCCATACGCACCTCCCAGCCATGCCGCGGATTGCGCGGCTCGGAACACAGCGGACGCACCCCCGTTGCCCCTCGCGTGCGGTAGGCAAGTGAGGGCATTCGATCTCCGGCCCCTCTCCCCCATAACCGGGGAGTGCGTACAGTGTAGCGCGACGCCGGCGGAGCGCCCAATACGTCCCGCCGATACAGCAGACATGGCCGAACCGGCGCGGCCCCGCGCTGTCCACGTGCTTCACTCGATCAACGTTTGCTAATATTCAGCTTTGAACTGCTAACAGGCTGCTTCAAGACGCAGCGGGGGTATCCGGCTGCAAGTCGGCCGCAAACTCAAGTGCGCGCCAATACAAACAGGTACGGCGCGCGTTTTGGTGAGCGGTAACACCGCAGACGAGCTTCGCAGCAACCTTTCGCCAGCCTGCCGATCATACCGCCCGTGGCCATTTCTTCCTCAGGCACTGTCTGGCTCTCACGCCTGTTGCCATTTCTGCGCTGGTGGCCGCAGGTCGGCCGCAACACCCTCAAGGACGACGCGCTTGCGGGGCTGACCGGCGCGCTGATCGTGCTGCCCCAGGGGGTCGCCTTCGCCACCATCGCCGGATTGCCGCCGGAGTACGGTCTGTACGCTGCCATGATGCCGGCCATCGTCGCCGCGCTGTTCGGCTCGAGCCGGCATCTGGTATCGGGTCCGACCACCGCCATCTCCATCGCTGTCTTCGCCGCCATGAGCCACCTCGCCGAACCCGGCAGCCAGGAATACATCGGCATGGTGTTGACGCTTACCCTTCTGGTGGGCGTGTTCCAGCTTGCCCTCGGGTTGGCGCGCATGGGTGCGCTGGTGAACTTCATCTCGCATACCGTGGTGATCGGCTTCACCGCCGGTGCCGCCATGCTCATCGCCGCCAGCCAAGTGCGCAACTTCTTCGGCATCGTCATCGCCCGCGGCACGCCGTTCCACGAGATTCTGCACCAGCTGGTCGTGCAGTTCGGCGACATCAATCCCTACGTGACGGCGGTCGGCGCGGTGACGCTCGCATCGGGCATCGCCATGCGCCGCTTCGTGCCCAAGTTCCCGTACATGATCGCCGCCATGATCATCGGCAGCGTGGCCGCGCTCGTCCTCGACGCCGCATTTGGCAACAGCGTCACCGGCATCGCGACAGTAGGTGCGCTTCCGTCTCATCTGCCGCCGTTGTCGGCTCCGGACCTCTCGGGCGGCGCGTTGCGCAAGACGTTGGTGCCAGCCTTGGTCATCACCATGCTGGCGCTGACCGAGGCGGTGTCCATCGCCCGCGCCATCGCGGTTCGCTCCGAACAGCGCATCGACGGCAACCAAGAGTTCATCGGCCAGGGGCTGTCCAACATCGTCGGCGCCTTCTTCTCTGCCTACGCGTCGAGTGGCTCCTTCAACCGCAGCGGCGTGAACTTCGAAGCCGGCGCTCGCACGCCGTTGGCATCGGTGTTCGCCTCCGTCGCACTGGCCATGGTCGTGCTGCTAGTGGCGCCGCTCGCGGCGTATCTGCCGACGGCTGCCATGGCGGGCATCTTGTTTCTGGTCGCCTGGGGACTGATCGACTTCCACCACATTCGCTCGATCTGGCGCACCAGCAAACAGGAGACGGCGGTGCTATGGATCACGCTGATGGGCACGCTGATCAATCTCGAAGCGGGCATTCTGGCCGGCGTGCTGCTGTCGCTGGTGCTGTATCTCAACCGCACGTCGCGCCCGGCGCTGGAACCGCAAGTGCCGGACATCGAGGGCGGTACCTTTCGCTTCGTCCCGGCCATGGGCCGAGCGGAATGCCCGCAACTGCGCATCGTGCGTATCCACGGCTCGCTGTTCTTCGGCGCCGTGGACCACGTGCAGGCCGGGCTGCAGCAGATCGACGAAGATAATCCCCAGCACCGGTCGGTACTGGTGGTGGGCACGGGCATCAACTTCGTCGATGTCGCCGGCGCCGAGATGCTGGCCCAGGAAGCCCGGCGCCGGCGGCGCCTGGGTGGCGGCTTGTATTTCTATGGCATGAAGGACAACGTCCTTGGCTTCCTGCGCCAGGGCGAGTATCTCAAGGACATCGGCGAAGGTGCTTTCTTCCCTCTGGGCGCCAGGGCTACCGGCGCGCTGTACTGGACGCTGGACCCGGACATCTGCCGCACCTGCACCAAGCGCATTTTCGACGAGTGCAAGCGCGATGTGCTGCCTGACGGTCTGCGGCGGCAGCGGCTGATGCTCGCCAGCGACGGCACCGAATACAGCGCGGTGCCGGGCGCGATCGCTATCGAACTGGCGCGGCGCTTCGGCGTCACGCTGGACATCATGACCATGGTCGGCTCCGAAGCCGAAAGGCAGATCGGTTCCTTGCGGCTGGAAGAGATCAATCGTGCCGGGATGCGCGCGGGCGTCGTTTGTGAACCAGTGATCCGCAGCGGCACCGAGCCGGTACGCGAGGTGGTCGCTGCCGCCGAGAATGCCGATACCAACATCCTGATCATCGGGCGACGGCCGCCGCCCAAGGGCATTGCCGGACGCATGATCGGCCACATCGCCGCGCGCATCATCGCCAGCGCGCCTTGCCATGTACTCGTCGCCGGGCCCGCGGCGGCGATGTGGCAGCGTCGGATCCTGCTCGCCACGGACGGCTCGCGCTTCAGCGAAGCCGCCACAGAGATTGTCAGCCACATCGCCCGGGCGACCAAGGTGCCCGTGACAGTCATCTCCGTGGCGCGGGAAGGCGGACGCTCGCGCGAACAGGTTGAGCAGGAAGCCACCTTTACGGCGGGATTGCTCAAGACAGAGGGCGTTACCGCGGAGGCCGTAGTCGGGCAGGGCAAGCCGGCGGAGGTGATCGTGCAGCAGGCGCGCGAACTCGGGGCCGACTTGATCGTGCTCGGAAGCCACGGCCGCAAGGGCCTGAACCGCCTGCTGCTGGGCAGCGTATCGAGTCAGGTCCTCGGCCGGGTCGATTGTGCCGTGCTGATCGCCAAGCCGCCGTTTCCTTCCGAGGATATCATCAGCGCCATCGGACACGAGCTATGAGTTAAAGCCCGCGTTGCCGCCAGGCGGTTGCCGCAGGCGGTGTCAGTCGCTAGAATCCCATGACGTCGGGAATCGCGGACTCCCGGCCTGCCCAAGACGGTGTCCCGTCCAAGCTCCGCCGATCGTGATTGTTTGCGAGGTTAATTTATGGACACCGTCAGCACCGCCGCTACTGCCCCCGCTCCGGTTTCGTTCGGCGAAGCCTTCCTCTATTGGCTCAAGCTCGGCTTCATCAGCTTCGGCGGACCCGCCGGGCAGATCGCCATGATGCATCAGGAACTGGTGGAGCGCCGGCGCTGGATCTCCGAGCGGCGCTTCCTGCACGCGCTGAACTACTGCATGCTGCTGCCTGGGCCGGAGGCGACCCAGCTCGCCGTCTACATCGGCTGGCTCATGCACCGCACCTGGGGCGGCGTCGTCGCCGGCACGCTGTTCGTACTGCCCTCGGTGTTCATCCTGATCGCGCTGACCTGGGTCTACATGGCGGCCGGCCATCTGACCATGGTCGCCGGCATCCTCTACGGCATCAAGCCGGCGGTGACCGCCATCGTCGTTTTCGCCGCGTATCGCATCGGCTCCCGGGCACTGAAGAACGGCGTACTGTGGACCATGGCCACGGCGGCCTTCGTCGCCATCTTCGCCTTCGACGTGCCCTTTCCGGCGATTGTGCTGGCCGCGGCCATCCTCGGCTACATCGGTGGTCAGGTCGCCCCCGACAAGTTCAAAGCCGGCGGCGGCCACGGCGCGGCGGACAAAAGCTATGGCCCGGCGCTCATTGACGACCACACGCCGCCTCCGCCGTGGGTGCGCTTCTCCTGGGGCAAGCTTATCGGCTACAGCGTTGCAGGCCTGGCCATCTGGCTCAGTACCATGGCGCTGCTCATGATCTACGGCGGCTGGCAAGGGGTGCTGACGCAGATGGGCTGGTTCTTCACCAAAGCGGCACTGCTTACCTTCGGCGGCGCCTATGCCGTGCTGCCCTATGTCTATCAGGGCGGCGTCGAACACTACGGCTGGCTCACCGGCCCACAGATGATCGACGGGCTGGCGCTGGGAGAGACCACGCCCGGACCGCTGATCATGGTCGTGGCTTTCGTCGGCTTCCTCGGCGGCTGGACGAAGCAGGTGTTCGGGCCCGAGGCGCTCGCCTGGGCAGGTGTCGCCGGCGGCATGGTGGCGGCATTTTTTACTTTCCTGCCCAGCTTCCTGTTCATCCTCATCGGCGGCCCGCTGGTGGAAGCGACCCACGGCGATATCAAGTTCACGGCGCCACTCACCGGCATCACCGCCGCCGTGGTCGGCGTGGTCATCAATCTGGCGGTGTTCTTCGCCTGGCACGTGCTCTGGCCACAGGCGAGCGCACAGGCACCATTTGCCGGGACGTTCCAGTGGTTCTCTGCGCTCATCGGCCTCGCCGCCGCCGTCGCGCTGTTCCGCTACAAAGTCGGCATCATGCCGGTGATCGGCGCCTGTGCGGCGGTGGGGCTGGCATGGACGGTGGCCACGGCATGAATGCAGGGCGCGCCAATCCTTTCCCCGCGTTGCTCCTCGCTTGGGCCTGTCTGGCGGCGTCATACTCTGGCGCGGCGCGCGAGCCGATTGCCACGTCATCGGTGGTGCGCTTCAACACCCTGTGCGCAACCTGCCACGAAGGCGAATGCAGCACGCGCCTGAGTTTCAAGCTCGACGCCAGCGCCACGGACAGCCACATCCGCCGCTATACCGGCGACATTGCCCCGGACACGGCAAGGGAACTAAAGGTGCTGCTCGAACACATGAAGCTGCACTGCGGCTACTACGACATTCGCATCCCATCGCCGCAGGACGGTCGCTGGCGAGCGGAGTTGCTGCAACAGCTCCACGCGGCACAGGAGAAGGCTTACTTCGTGCCGCTGGGCAGGCTAATGGCCGGGCGCCATCGCTTCACGCTCACCTTCGAGCACGAGGTCTCGGTCTCGATTCAGCTCATCTCGGCATCGTTCGAGATCTCCGAGCAACCGGCGCTCAGAACCCAAGACAATCGTGCTGTTGCGGAACTCGAAGCCGAAAGGCCGGGGGAGTACTACCTGCGCCTGCAAACCGAGCGACCCGCTCGCCTGCTGACCCTGGATACGGAGTCCTTGCCGTAACGACCGGCCGCCAAGAGACCGAACGACTCCATGCTCCGCTCCAGCCTGATCGAGGAGGTTTCCTGCCCATGAAATGGATCACCCGCGAACGCCCCAAGATCGACCGCATCGCGTGCCCCTTGCTCGTCGCGCGCTTCATCGATCCGGCGCCGGAGTTCCTCTACGTGCCGGCCGGTGATGTCATGGGCATGGCAGCGGAAACCGGAGCGATCCCGTACGACGTACCCGGGGTGGAGCTTGGCCATCACGGCGAGCAGTGCAGCTTCGACGCCTTTCTTAGCAAGTACGGACTGACCAATCCGGCACTGGATAAACTCGCCTGCATCGTGCGTGCAGCGGACTGCGGCAAGCCCGAACAGTCGAAGGAAGCGCCGGGCCTGCTCGCCATTTCGAAAGGGCTGTCGTTCAACTTCGATGACGATCACGAGATGCTCGTTCACGGCATGGTGATCTACGACGCCCTCTACGCCTGGTGCGCAGACAAGCCCATCGGCGTACTTTCGCCCCCGGTCGAGTCCCGTTAGTGCGCCCCCCGGCACCGCCGCCCTTGGGCTATGCTGTGCGCCGACATCGACGACATCCGTAGGGATTCATGCGCGTTCGGCTGACGCCTCTGCAAATCTTCGCCGCCGTAAGCCTGCTGTTCATACTCGCGACGCTGGCGGCAACCAGCCAGACGCAGGCGCGCTTTTTCCGGGAGGCGGTGATCGGCCGGGAGTCGGTCATCGTGCGCGACATGGTGGCCGCGCTGGCACTGAAGGAACTCTCCGCCGAGGACATGGCGCGCTATGCCGACCCGGCGGCGCAGGCGCGCTTCGCGCAGACCTTCAGCATTCTGAAGAACCTCTCCGGCGTGGTGCGCATCAAGGTCTTCGACGGCGCCGGCACCATCGTCTGGTCCGACGAACCCAGGCTGGTCGGCAAGCGCGTCACCGCCCACGAGCACGACCTCGGCGGCGCCATCCACGGCGAGACGCGCGCGGTGGTGAACCCCGCTGATCGCCCGTCCCACGCCGAGGAAGGCCTGCCGCAGCAGGAGCTGATCGAGTTTTACGTACCCTTCCGCATCGCCCGTCCCGGCCACAGCGGCGAGTCCGCCGTCGGCGCAGTGTCGCTCTACCGATCGGCGAAGGAGCTCAACTTCACCATCCGCCGCGGCCTCGCCCTGCTCTGGCTGGTGAGCGGCCTCGGCGGCCTCCTGCTTTTCGCCGCGCTGTTCCTGCTGTTCCGTTCCGTCTACCACCGCCAGCGCCTCGCCGAAAGCCGCTTCGCCAAGCTCTCCGGCGAGCACGAGCGCATCGTGCAGATGGAGAAGCTCTCGGCCATGGGCCAGATGGTCGGCGAGATCGCCCATCAGTTCAACAACCCGCTGGTCGGCGTCATTAACCTGGCGCAGCGCGCCGAGAAGCAGACCGACAACCCGCAGCGCGTGAAGGAGCTGCTCGGCGAGATCCGCCAGGCCGGCGAGCACTGCAGCGGCTTCGTCCGCCGCATGCTGGAATTCACCCGCATGTCGCATTCCGAGCCGCAGGCGACCGACCTTGCTCTGCTCACGCGCGAGACCATCGCCTTATTCCGCCAGACCGTGGGCGACGAGCCGCCGATCGATTTCATCGCGCCGGAGGACGGCGAGGCATGCACCATTCAGGCCGACCCGGTGCTGCTGCGCCATGCCCTCTTCAACCTGATCCATAATGCCGCCCAGGCCGATCCAACGGGGCCGATCGCGGTCGAGCTCGCGCCGGCGCAACGCGAGGGCCTCGACGGCTGGGAACTGGCGGTGGCCGACCGGGGGCCAGGTCTCTCGCCGGAGGCGGCGAAGAAGCTGTTCACCCCCTTCTTCAGCACGCGGCCGGGCGGCACCGGCCTCGGCCTGTCGGTGGCGCAGCACATCGTCGTGCAGCACGGCGGCGTCATCCGCGCCGGCGACAACCCCGGCGGCGGCGCGCGCTTTTCCGTCTGGCTGCCGGCGAACAGGAAGGACAATGAAAGCGCGGATACTGCTGGTTGACGACGATCCCTTCACGCGCAGCCTGATCGACGATCTGCTGCGCGGGCGCGCCGTGGAGCTCGCCATCGCCGTCAACCTCGCCCAGGCGCGGGCGGCCTTCCGCCAGGCGGACTTCAACCTGGTCATCCTCGACCAGCGCCTGCCCGACGGCAACGGCCTCGACTTTTTCGCCGAGATGCGGCGCGAGCGCCCCAACCAGGTGGCGCTGCTGATCACCGGCTTCGCCGAAGTGAAGGACGCCGTGCGCGCCGTGCGCGAGGGCCTTTTCGACTACCTCACCAAGCCCTTCGAGGACCCCGAGGCGCTCGAGGCGGTGATCGTGAAGGCGCTGGAAATGGACCGCGCCTACCGCGAGATCGACGCCCTGCGCGAGGACCTCGACGCGCGCCGCGCCGGCCCGGTCATCGTCGGCCGCTCGGCGGTCATCGAGGGGCTGCTGACGCAGGCGCGCCAGGTGGCGCCGCTCGACACCACGGTGCTGATCGAGGGCGAGAGCGGCACCGGCAAGGAGCTCTTCGCCAAGCTGATCCATGCGCTCTCGGCGCGCGCGCGCGGCCCGCTGATGGAAGTGAACTGCGCGGCGCTGTCGGAAACGCTGCTGGAGAGCACCCTGTTCGGCTACGAGAAGGGCGCCTTCACCGGCGCCGTGAAGGCCACGCCGGGTTACTTCGAGGAGGCCGACGGCGGCACGCTGTTCCTCGACGAGATCGCCGACATGAGCGCCAAGCTGCAGGCGAGCCTGCTGCGCGTGCTGCAGGAGAAGAAGTTCGTGCGCCTCGGCAGCACGCGGCCGCGCGCGAGCGATTTCCGCCTCATCCTCGCCACCAACCGTTCGCTCGAGGCGGAAGTGAAGGCCGGGCGCTTCCGCGCCGACCTCTTCTACCGCATCAACGTGGTGGCGCTGCGCGTGCCGCCCCTGCGCGAGCGGACGGAGGACATCATGCCGCTGGCGCTGTACTTCCTCGACCACTTCAACGCCAGGTTCGGCAAGGCGGTCGGCCCGCTCTCGCCGGAGGCCTTCGCCGCGCTGGAGGCGGCGCCCTGGCCGGGCAACGTGCGCGAGCTGCAGCACGCCATCGAGCGCGCCGTGGCGGTGAGGGCCGCCGGGCCGGTCGTGCCGGCCGACCTCGGCCTGGGCGGCACCGCGCCCGCGGCGGCACGCGCGGCGGCGCCCTTCCGCGAGGCGCGCGAGGCCTTCGAGCGGGAATATTTCGCGGGGCTCCTCGCCGCCGCCGGCGGCAACGTCTCCGAAGCGGCGCGCCTGTCGGGCATCGCTCGGCAGAATTTCTACGCCCACATCAAGCGGCTGGGGTTCGCCAAGGATTGAATCAGAGCATTTCCGCCCCGCCCAGCCTGGCCATGCGGCGGTCGAAGCTGAGCACCCTCATGAGCGTCATGAACTCGTGACTATTGTCATGAATTCATGACGAGAAAGATGGCTTGCGAATGTCGAGGAAAACTCATAATAAATTGTTTTTAAATGATTCTTTTGCCCCTCCCGAATGGGCACGCCGCTTGCAATTCCGTTGTCACAGCCCGCCGCGGGCAAAAAACCAAAAGGAGGAGCAAGCATGCAGACCAAACACGCACTCTCGGCCATGACCGGCCTGGCGCTGGCCGCATCCGGCACGGCGCTGGCCGCCGACGCCACCAAGCTGAAGTGGGACGGCGTGCCGAAGACCGAGATCACCCTGTTCTATCCCGGCCAGGCCACGCAGAACTGGATGAAAAGCGCCGCGCACAAGGCCGGCGCCACCGGCGTGAACGAAGGCAAGCACTGCCTCGCCTGCCACGAGGGCGAGGAGGCCGACCTCGGCAAGAACGTCCTCGCCAAGAAGGCGCTGGAGCCGAATCCCGTCCCCGGCAAGCCCGGATCGGTCAAGCTGACCGTGCAGGCCGCCTACGACAAGGAATACATCTACCTTAAGGCGAGCTGGCCGACCCAGGCCAAGGAGGCGGGCGTCTTCCACGACTACAAGGGCTACAAGGACGGCAAGTGGGACACCTATGCCGTCGGCCGCACCTACAAGGCGGTGCGGGAAGGCAAGGCCAAGGTCTCCTACGAGGACCGCTTCAACATCATGCTCGGCGACAACAAGGGCAGCGTCGCCGGCTTCGAGGCGCAGGGCTGCTGGGTCACCTGCCACAACTCCATGCGCGACACGCCCAACGAGCCGAGCAAGGAGCAGGTGGAAGCCCATCCGGCGCTGGGCAAGGCCGGCATGAAGAAGAGCGACATCCGCAAGTACCTGCCCGAGACGCGCACCGCCATGGACGACGCCGGCGGCTGGGACAAGGTCAAGGACAAGGCGGCGCTCGACGCGCTGTTCGACAAGGGCGTCTTCCTCGACCTGTGGCAGGCGCGCGCCTACCGCTCCCTGCCGGTGGGCAAGGCCGACGACTCCCACGTCTTCCAGTGGCGCAACTTCGACAAGGGCAGGAAGCCCTTCGATTCGAACTGGGACGGCGAGAAGAAGCAGCCCAAGTTCATGTTCGACCCGGCCAAGAACGGCGGGAAGGTGGCGCTGACCGAGGCGCAGTTCCGCGACCCGAAGGCGCCGCGGCTCGACGACACCAACAGCATCCCCTACGACGCCGCGAAGATCAAGGAGGGCGACCTGCTGCCCGGCTTCATCCTCAACACCAAGCAGGACGGCTCGGCCGCCGACCTCGACGCCGGCGGCAAGTGGGAGAACGGCGTGTGGACCATGTACGTCTGGCGCAAGCTGAACACCGGCCAGAAGGACGATATCGCCCTCTCGCCCGGCCAGACCTATCCGGTCGGCTTCGCCGTGCATGACGACGCCGCCACCACGCGCTTCCACCACGTCAGCATGCCGCTCAAGCTCTCGCTCGGCAGGAAGGATGGGCACGTCAATGCCGTCGAACTCAAGTGAGGAAACCAAGGGCGGCGCGGCGCCGGCCGCCCCGCCCCACGCCAGGGCCGCGCGTCCCCGGGGCGCGCGCGCCATCGCACGGCGGCTGTGGCAGGACCTGCACGACTTCTTCGCCAGCCCGCTGCGCGGCGGGCTGGCGATGCTCGGCGTCGTCGTCGCCCTGGGGATCTCCTTCGTCGCGGCGGAGGAGCTCAACATCCGCGGCAACTCGACGAAGTTCTGCGTCTCCTGCCACTCGATGAACGCCTACGTCTACGAGGAGTTCAAGAAGTCGAAGCACTACACCAACGCCTCCGGCGTGCGGCCCGAGTGCGGCCAGTGCCACGTCGCCAAGCGCTTCTGGCCGGCGGTATGGGACCACATGATGGGCACGCACGACCTGATCTCCGAGTACAGCCACGACTGGACGCGGACCGAGGTGTTCGAGGCGCGGCGCACGCGCATGGCGGAAAAGGCGCGTCTGAAGATGCTCGACGAGGACAGCCACACCTGCCGCGAGTGCCACAAGATGGAGGCTATCGCGCCGACGCGCAAGCGCGGCGAGCGCGCCCACAACGACGCCATCAAGAAGGGCAGCACCAACTGCATCGCCTGCCACTACAACCTGGTGCACGCCGAGGCGCCGCTCACGCCGGCCTTCTCGCAAGCGATCAAGGCGGTGGCAGGAGCGCCGGACAAGACCGCGCTCAAGTAAAAGGGGGCATCGTGTTCGAACGGCTGCCTCGACTGCTCGCCGGCCTGCTCGCCGCCGCAACGCTGGCGGCGTGACAGCCGGCAGCGTTGCACGACTCTTCAGGAGGCACCGCTCACGGCGGGGTTCTCGCAGGCGATCAAGGGGTTCGGCGGCTGAAGCTTGTCGGCGCACCAAAGCTCTCGCATGACGCCGGTATCCTTCGCCGTATTGAAGGCCATACTGTTTCACGCCGAACTCGCAGCCTGGTTGCTGGCGTTGGGCGCCGCGCTGGCCGGACGGCTCGGATGGGCGGTCACGGCCGCGGCCGTCGCGCTAGGCGCCGACTTGGCGGGGCGACTATGGAGCCGGCACTCCCCGGTGCCAATGCCGTACTTCATGCGGTGGATTCTGGCGCTCCCCCGCGGCCCCCATTCCGCACGACGGCTGGGAGAAATCCTGGAGCCTCACCGCGCCGAGCGCATCCTGGAAATCGGGCCGGGTGTGGGCGGCCATGCGTTCCCCATCGCGGCCTGGCCGTCTTTCGACGGCGTACTGGCAGTTCTCGATATCCAGCAGGACATGCTCACCGACTTGATGCGGCGGGCTGCCCGCAGTTCCCAGTCGAACATTGTTCCCTGCCAGGCGGACGCGATGCACCTGCCTTATCGGGATGTGTCCTTCGACGCCGCCTATCTGGTCAGTGTGTTGGGCGAGATCCCGGATGCGCCTCGCGCGCTGCGTGAGCTGAGGCGCGTCCTGAAACCACAGGGGCGGCTCGTCGTGGGCGAGATAATCATCGACCCGGATTTCATCTCTCTTGCGGCGCTGGAGAAGATAGCCGCAAAGGCCGGTTTCGTGCTTGAACGTAGGCTTGGGCCGGGTTGGGCATATTTCGCCAGGTTCCGGGTAGAGCCAGAGCGAAGACACGACGTCCGTCCGACGACGCTGGGAGACGCCGAGGGTCATCGGCCCCGAGCAAGTGCAGCCGTCGGCCGCGTCTGCACGGCGGCCCCCACGCCCTAATAGTTTCTTGAGGATTTCCTGATCCCTCGTGGATGCCAACGGCGTTAGCGTAGGGCCTGGATGCAACCGATGACGAGATCCAATGACCGGCTGTCCCCACGCGTTTCTGCCGGCCTGTGATCGCGTCGGCCGCGGCGGCGCCGGTCCGTGGCGGGCTGGCGGCACCGGGCGTTCATGTTAGGCAGGCGGATGAAGAAGATCTTCCTCGGGTCAATGATGGCGTTGCTGGCCTGTGCCGCCTTCCTTGCTTGGCGGTTCCTCGGCCCCGCGGGTGAAGGCGCCTTGCCGGCCACCGTAGCGGTTGCGCGTGGCGACATCGAGGAAGCAGTCACCGCGCCGGCCGCGCTTCAGCCGCTGGAATATGTCGATGCCGGCGCCCAGGTTTCGGGGCAGATCAAGACACTGCGCGTGGCGCCGGGCGACCGTGTTACTCGCGGGGAGCTGCTGGCGGAAATAGATGGCCGCCTCCTCGAAGCCCGTCTCGTCGCGAATCGCGCGCAACTGGATAGCCTGCGCGCCCAGCTTGCGGAAAAGAGGATGCAGCAGCAACTCTTCGACCGACAACTCAAGCGCAACGAGAACCTCGTGGGGCGACGCGCCGCAAGCGAAGCCGAACTGGAGCGCAGCGCAAGCGCAGGGGATCTAGGACAGGGCACCCGTCAGCGAAACCGCAACGCCGTCTCCGGCGCATGCGTGGCGGAAAGGAAGATCTTCCAGCCTTCCGCGGCGCGCCACAGGCCGTAGGTGACGGCGACGCGCTCGAACACGCTGCCGTCGGCCCGGTAGCGCACGGAAGCGCCGCTGGCGAATGCCGTTTGCGGATCGAGCAGGCGCACCTCCAGGCTCTCCCATGTGCTGCGGGCGTAGCCGCGCGCCACCAAGCCGCGCAGGAAGCCGGCGAAGAAGGCTTCCTGATCGGCGCGGGTTGCGCGCACCGCCGGCCCGCCCTTGCTGAGGCGCATGGCCGGCTCGTGATAGAAGCCCGCGATGGCGCGTGCATCGTGGCGGCTCCAGGCGTCCTCGTAGGCATGCAGGGTCTCCTCAATCGCTTGCTCTTCGTGGGCGGCGAGCGCGGTTGCGCAGAAGCAGCCTGCGAGAATGGTGGCAACGATGCCTCGCATCAGCCCTGCTCCTCGAAACGCGTGCGCAGTGCATATCGAACACCCGGCGTGCTCACGCCCTGTCGCACAAATCGACGGTCCTCCCCCTTTTACACATAAATGCAGATGCAAACGCGTGCAAAGCTGCGGTCCGGGATTTCTTGCGCGGCGGCGGGGTTGGCGTAGCCACGGCGTGGAGTCTAGGCCGCAAGCTCGGCGAGCCAGCGGGCAGCCGGCTCCACCGCTACGGGGCCGCGCTGCTCCGGTTGCCGTAAATCGCGCACGAGGTGTACGGCGCCAGCGGCGGGGAAACGCTGCGCCACCGCCGCCAGGAAGGGCGTGACCGCCGCCGTGCCGAGCTTGCACTCGGCCAAGCCGATCGGCGCCCCGTTCTCGCAGACCACGAAATCTATCTCAACGACTGGAAGAAAGTCGCGACTATTTTTCAGTACTCTGTAATTTGGTCGGATCTCTTGCGGTCCGCTGCGCAGCAAGGCCGGGAACGCGGGGATGGGATGCCGTCGCGCGCTTGAAAACGGTGTAGCCGGTGGCGCACAGTCCCCCGTCTGTCCTCGCGCTACACCTTGATGCGCGATGCAAGCTCGCGCAGTGCCTCCAGCCCGGGATCCTTGCGCGGCCATGTAAGGGTGACACCGTCATCTGCATGACGAGGGAATACATGGAGGTGCAAGTGCGGTACTGTTTGCCACCCGGCTGCCTTGTTCGCCTGGAGGATGGTGAACCCGTCCGGATGGAAGGCGCTGTCGACTGCCTTCGCAATCCGCGCCGCCGCACGCATGAGCGCGGCGGCGGTGTCGGCGTCGGCCTCGAGAATCGTCTCGTAGGGTCGCTTCGATGCCACGATGACGTGACCGGGATTCACCTGGCCAGCATCCATGAATGCGAAGACATGTTCGTCCTCGTACACCTTCGCACAAGGCAATTCCCCAGCAATGATCCTCGTGAAAACGGTTTCCGCCACGTCGATACTCCTTTCACGCTGGAAAAGCTGTTGCCCCGGCCCGTGAATGCGTCCGGGAAATGCGGTGGCCACATTGTAACGACAGATCGGCGCTCCAAAGCAATCCCGATCGAGGTTTTCCGATGGTATTTGGCCGGCATGGAGCAGAGGAAAATCTTCCCGGCCCACTTGATCCGGCGCATTGCAGCCATCCCGGCTTCGGGTTAGCGTCCTCTCGCCTACCATGAGAAACCCGCAGCCTATCGCCATCCCCATCAACGAACCGCTGCTGCGCGGCGCGCGGCGCCCGCGCGTGGCGCTGGTCGGCCGCCCGCGCGCCGGCAAGAGCACCATCTTCGAAGCGGCTTCCAGCGTGGCGGTGCATCACGCGCGCCTGGCCGGCGAGGACTCCTTCTACGACGAATGCCTGGTCGGGCTTGGCCTCGAAGAGATCTCGCTGGTGGACCTGCCTTCCATCTGCTCCCTGCACCGCCTTCGCGCGGCCGACCGAATCGTGCTCATGTACCTGCTGTGGGGCGACCAGTGGCCTGCCATCGCCTGCCACGAGCCCGTGCAGCCGCTCGCCGCCTTCGCGCCTCCCGACGTGCTGGTACTGGTCGCGGATGCGACTTCGCTGGAGCGCGACCTGGAGCTGGCCTTCGAGCTATCGCTGCTGGGACGGCCGATGGTAATCGCGCTCAACCGCATGGACGAGGCGCGCGACAAGGGCCTGTTCATCAACGTCCGCCTGTTGTCGGAGAAACTGGGCGTGCCGGTGGTGCCCACCGTGGCGCACATGGGCAAGGGCATCGCCGATCTGTTCCGCACGGCCCTGGAGGCGGCGCGCAGCCATTGCTGCCCGCTGCCGCAGCCCGTCAGTCCCCACATCGCGCAACGCCTGCACGGGCTCAATGCCCTGGTGGCCCGTCCCGACGTGGAGGCGGCTTTTTGCGTGCCGCGCCCGTTGCTCGTGACGCAACTGGCGGAAAATGACGACTGGTTTCTGCAGGAGCTGGCGGCCCATTTCCCCGAGCTGCAGCAGGAGGCGGTCGCGCTGCGCGAAGACGCTCAGCGCGGCCTGCCGCGCCTCCTCTCCGACGAGCTGCACGCCGACCGTCACCACCGCGCCGCCCTCCTCTTCGAAGCCGTCACGGGCCGCGCCGGACCGGAAGAAGAAGGTTGGCGAGCCGTGCTCGACGAGCTGTTCCTGCATCCGCGCTGGGGGCTGATCGGCTCTTTGGCGGTGTTCGCGCTGGTCCTGTTCGTGGTCTTCGAAGTGAGCGCCGTTCTCGACCGGCTGACCGCCGCGCGACTGGTCGAATGGGCGCAGGACTGGCAGCCCGACACCACCGCCGGCGTGATCGGGCGCGGCGTCGCCGATGGGCTGATCGGCCTCGTCGGCATCGTCGTGCCCTACATGCTGCCGCTGGTGCTGCTGCTGGTGGCGCTGGAGCAGTCGGGCATCATGCACCGCGTCGCCTTCGTCGTCGATCGCGGCTTCCACCGCATCGGTCTGCACGGCGGCGTGGCCGTGCCGTTTCTGATGGGGCTGGGCTGCAACGTGCCGGCGATTTCCGCGGCGGCCTCCGCCACCTCGGGGCGCGACCGCGTCGTGGCTGCACTGCTCATCGCCTTCGTACCCTGCTCGGCGCGCTCGGCGATCATTCTCGCCCTCGGCGGCAAGTACCTCGGCGGGCCGGGCGTGTTCGCCGTCTTCGTGCTGACGCTGGTGGTCATCGCCCTGGTTGGTCGCCTGCTCGCGCGCCGCTACGCGCAAGCCGCGCCGCCCGGACTGATCCAGGAAATTCCGCCCTATGCCCTGCCCGAATTGCGGGCGCTCGCGCGCGACACCTGGGAACGCACGCGCGACATCGTCACCATCGTCATGCCGCTGCTAGTAGGCGGCAGCGTCGTGCTGGCCCTGCTCAACCACTGGGGCGCGGATGCGACGATCAACACGCTGCTCGTCCCGATCACCCACTGGTGGCTGGGACTGCCCGCGGCGCTGGGCGTGCCCATCCTGTTCGGCGTGCTGCGCAAGGAGCTGTCGCTGCTGATGGTGTTCCAGGCGCTGGGCACCCAGGACATCGCGCCGCTGCTCGACTGGGTGCAGATCATGACCTTTCTCGTCTTCCTCACCTTCTATGTACCCTGCATCTCCACCTTCGCCGTCATGCTGCGCGCCATCGGCCGGCGCGAGGCGCTGTTCTCCGTGGCGCTGTCGGTGGGAGCGGCGCTGGTGATTGCGGGGGTGGTTCGGGCGGGGATGGAGACGGTGCGGTTGGCGTTATAGGACGGCGGAGGGTCAACAACCGCTATGCTTCAACCGCGCGAAGGCCGACACTCTTGCATGCAACGAAACGGCGAAGCTGCGGATGCTCAGCTCGGGATTCGGTTCACGGAATACACCTCGTGCACCCGTGTCCGCACTTGATGTAAAGAAACAGGCGGCGTCGTAGAGTAGTTCGCGCACCAAGCGCTGGCACAGCATGTCATAGCGAGCGGTATAGCTCAATTCCTGGAATGCCTCATCGACACCGAATGGCTTCAGGTTGATGCGCCTGGTCGGTCTGATGGACGTTCCGCGCTCCTCAAGCATGAATAGATACCCGAGCCAAGGTTTCTGGGAGGGCCGAAAGATACCCCTCCTATATGCCGTCCAGAAGTCCGTAGCGTTGCCGAGCGCTTCCTCGACGCGATTGTTGAAGTTGTTGCCGAAACTGCCCACCTGCGACTTAACTTCCACGACAGCGACCAGATCCTGGTCCGACACGACAACCAAATCCCATTCCTTGGTCGGCCGGAAGAAGCCTGGAAGCGACCGGGCAAACTTCTCGTTCGCATGAATTGTCGCATCAGGTAGTCCAGCGTCTCGGACGATCGCGGCGATCAGCTTTACGAAACCGTCGGCGTGCTTGCCGCCTGTAACCGCTCCGCGGTTGCCTGCATCCTTTCGGCCGGTCCTTCCTCCCTGACGTTCCTGCTGGTGAGAGCGCGTCCTCCAGAAGTGCTTGACCGCCTTGCCCAGTTCCTTTTCGACGTCGAGCAACAGCAATCCCCTTCGCTACGGGTACAGTCGCACCGTGCGACTGGCGAACAGCTTCGGAATATCGTTTTCCATCCGCCTTGCTGCCATATCAAAGTATTGGGGGTCAACCTCCACTCCAATGCTATGGCGTCCCCACCTGGCAGCCGCCACGTTGGTCGTACCGGTTCCCATGAAAGGGTCAAGGACGGTATCGCCGACAAAACTGAACATGCGTACTAAGCGCTCGGCTAGCTCAAGGGGATAGGGCGCCGGATGGTGTTTGGTGGATGCCCCGGTAACGCCAGTCCAGATTTGTTGAGACCAAACCTTGTGACGTTCCACCGGGATGACGCTGAGGATGCGGGTCGCCAAAGATGGACTGCGATAACCGCCCGGCTTGCGCTCCATCAGAATGAACTCGATGTCGTTCTTGATGACGCTGTTCGGCTCGTAGGGCTTGCCTAAAAAGCCACCGCCATTGCCCGTGGCCTCGAACGCCGCATTGGCGATCTTGTGCCAGATGATCGGCGCCAGGTTGTTGTAACCAATGCGCCGACAGTGTTCCTGGATCGAGGCATGAAGCGGCATGACGACATGCTCGCCGCCGTTCTTCCGACGCGACAGGCAGACATCGCCGACCACGCATACCACCCGACCGCCCGGCACCAGCGCGTGAAAACAAGCCTGCCACACCTTGTCGAGTTCGGTCAGGAACAGCTCGTAGTCGTCGATGTAGCCCATCTGCCCGTCGTGCCGGTTGTAGTCCTTCAGCGTCCAATAGGGCGGCGACGTCACGACAAGGTGGACCGAGTCTGGGGCAAGGATATCGATGGCGCGGGAATCGTGCCGGTGCAGATCGTGCGACGTCGGAATCTGGGACAATCGGGCTTCGATCGCGGCTGTCAGCTTGGCGTCCTTGGCGATCCTGGGCAGGTCGGTCTGATGGTCGGTGATCTCCCCAATCTCGGGCGGTAGCCACTGCGCAGGATCGAACGCCAGTTCGGTAAGGTGCGCCGGTTTGTTCATGTCGCCATTATCCCAACCGTTCCTGGTTTTGGCTATCGTCTGCCCGTGGCCGGGGCTCCCGCTTGCCAGCTTCCCGCAAGCGCACTAGGCTGCCGGCACATCCGCACAAAAGGGAGGCGTGATGGACGTCCATGACAAGCCGATCCACGACCGGATCGAGTGGCTATTCGATCTTGCCCGGCGCCATTCGGCCGAGTTCTGCAGCCCGGAAGCCTATCTCGCCCGTCAGCGTTATATGGCGCGGCATCCGACGGCCATCGCGGTGATGAAGTGCATGGACGGGCGCATCAATCTGCCCGTCGCCACGCAGACACCCCTGGGCATCATCCAGCCCTTCCGCAACCTGGGCGGCATGTTCGATCTGGGCTGGCCGCATCTGGGCGAAGTGCTGGCAGGCTATGTGAATCGCATGGTTTCGGCAGGGCGGCAGGTGCTGGTATTGATCACCTACCACTTCTCCCGTGGCAATCCGCAGCGTGGCTGCGCCGGTTTCCGCTTCGACACCGATGCCGCCGTTGCGCACACCCGCGCGATCAAACGCCAAGTGGAGTACACATTCGGGTCGGGGCACGGCACCGTCTTTCCCATCGTCTGCGGCTTCGAGACCGACGAGGATGCCTTGATCCTTCATGGCAGCGGCGACCAGCGGCTGGACCTGTCGGTCGTCGCGCCGGGTGACACGTCGACGCTGGCGCCGCAACTGGCCGCCCTGTTTCCCGACATGCCGGCCCAGGTGCGTGAGGATCTGCTGCCCCTGCTCGATGGCAATCTAGCGCACATCGCCCAAGTGCGCGAGGCCGCGCGTACGTTGGATATCGAGCATCGCGAATGGATGATCTGCCTCGGCCGCGGCTTCGATTTTCTGCACACGCCCAATATGGCGTTGATCATCGGGCCCTACAGCCCCGACCTCGCCGATCCCATCCGCAAGGCCGCCGGCATCATCAAGGCCAACATGCATGCTCGACGCATCCCGGACGACGGCTTCCTGCTGCTGGCGTCGGTGCCCTACGACGAGCTCGGCATGGACCGCGCCCGGGCCGAGCTCAAGTCGCGTTTCCTGTCGCAGTTCGCTGCGGCCGTGGTGCGCGCGGACTATCCCGAACTGGCGGACACGATGTTCGTACGCACCGCCGTGCTCGACTGGCGGTCGCGGGCGCTGGAATCTCTCAGCGGACCGCTGCCGGCAGACGCGCCAGCAACGCCTCGGCCGACGGCCGGATGACGTCCAGCACCACGGACGGAAAGAAGCCGACGGCCAGGATGACAAGTCCGCAGGCGAGCGCCACGAGTAGCTCGCGCCGACGCAGATCCTCGGCTTCCGCGATGTGAGCGTGCGCGACGGGGCCGAAAAAGGCACGGCGATAGAGACCGAGAAAGTACGCCGCACCCACTACCATGCCCACCAGCGCGGCGATGCCGGCGCCCGTGTGGGTCTTGAGGGCCGAAAGCAGGATGAGAAAATCCGCGGGAAAACCGCTGGTGCCCGGAAGTCCCATGCCCGCCAGCCCGCAAAGTAGGAACGCGCTCGCCAGCAGCGGCATGCTGCGCGCCGCGCCGCCGAGGCTGAGCACGTCCGTTGAGCCGCTGCGGTGAAAGAGGAAACTCGTCAGGAGAAACAGTCCTCCCGCCGAAACGGTGAAATTCAGTAACTGCATCACCGCCCCCTCGAGCCCCTGTAGATCTAGCGAGGCAAGCCCAAGCACCACCAGTCCGACGTGGGACAGGCTGGCATATGCCAGCATACTGCGCAGGTTGGTCTGCGCCAGCGCCGCCAGCGCGCCGTAGAGTACACCCACCGTGCCCAGGCTCGCCAGCAGCCAGTGCATCTCTTGCGCCGCCGCCGGTGCCAGCGGCAGGGCGAAGCGGATCAATCCGTAGGCGCCGAGCTTCATGCCCACCAGCAGCGCAGTGATCGCCGCCGGACCTTCCATCGCCATGACCGGGAGCCAAGTGTGCAGCGGGAAGATCGGAACCTTTACGCCAAAGCCCGCCAGCAGGAGCAGAAACACCGCGTACTGCGTGCCCCTGGACAGCGGCGCGGCAAGCAGTGTCGGCAGATCGAAAGCGAGCCCCTCTGGCAGCCCCGCATTGCTGGCCGCGGCGTGATTGAACGCCAGCACCAGCAGGGCGAACAACAGCGGAATGCCTCCCGCCAGCATCACCAGGGTGTACTTGGTCGCCGCCTGACGACGATTCGGTCCGATGCCCCACAGGCTCACCAGAAAGTAGAACGGCACCAGCGTCAGTTCCCAGAAGAGGATGAACAGCACCATGTCCAGGGCGCACAAGACGCCCAGAATGGCGGCCTCCAGCAGCAACAGGAGGCTGTAGTACAGGCGCGGCAGCAGATGCACGCTGTTCCATGAAGCCAGGACGACGCCGGTGAAGAGCAACGCCGCCGCCGGCAGGAACAGCACCGAGATACCGTCGATCCCGACCAGGTAGTGCGCGTTGAGGCTCGGTAGCCAGGCGTGCTTCTCGACCAGCTGGAAGCCGGGCTCGTTCGCATCGAAGGCAGCCGTGACAGCGACGGCAGCGGCAAGGCCGGTCGATGCGCTCGCCAGCGCAATCGCCCGTGCCCAACCGGTCCGGGGAGCAACCCATACCAGCGCCGCGCCGACCGCGGGGACGAGGAGCAGCATGCTGAGCAGGGGCAGGCCGTGCATCGGATTATCTCTGCCCGAACTGTTGCGCCGCGGCCTGCAGGGCGACTTCCGTCAGCCTGAGCCAAGGCTCGACATAGAAGCCTGCCACCAGCAGCACCACCACTGCCAAGCCGCCAACGATGTACTCCATCGGCACGGTGCGCTCCACCGTCGCCTTCGCGCCGTCGGCACGCGGTGCCAGAAAAGCCCTCTGAAACGCCCACAGCAGGAAGCCGGCGGCAGCCACGTTGCCCAAGGCGGTGGCGATCGTCGGCAGGGCGCCGAACGCATCGATGGCTGCCTCCAGCACGAGATGCACGGCGTCGAACCCCGGCGTGCCAGGCATGCCGACGATGGACAGTCCGCCCACGAGAAATGCCACGGCAATAAACGGAATGCGGTCGAACAAGCCGCCGAGCCGATCGAGGTCCGTGGTGCGCGTGCGGCGGAAGACGAAGCCGACCATGAAGAGCATGACGGTCACGGCGAGTCCGAAGTTCACGGTCAGCAGGATGGCGCCCTGCAGGCCGATCGGGTGCAGACTGAACAGACCGATGACGATCAGGCCGGTATGACTGACGACGGCGAAGGCCAGCAGGCGACGCAGGTTAGTCTGCAGGAAAGCGAGCATGGCGGTGTAGAACACGCCCGCCATGGCGAAGGCAACGACGTATCCCTGCCAGGCCACGACGGCCTGGGGCGTAAGCGGCAGAACAAAGCGCACCATGGCATAGATGCCGACTTTGACCGCAAGCAGCAGGGCCGGCGCCACGGCCACCATGCCGCGATGGGCGACGTGGGGCAGCCAGCCGTGCAGCGGAAAGAGCGGCGTGCGCACGGCCAGTCCGTAGAACATGAGGAAGAAGGCCGCGGTCTGAAACTTGCCGCTCGGCGGCGTACGCGCCAGGTCGACGGCGTCGAAGCTCCACCGCTCAGTGACGTCGGCATGGTTCCAGGCAAGGATGATGATGCCGGCGAGAAACAGCGCCCAGCCGAATCCCTGGAACTGAACGAAGCGTGCCATCGCCAGGGCGCGGTTTTCTTCCGTCGAGGTGGACCACCGTCCGACGAGGTAGGCGACCAATCCCAGCTCGATGGCCGACGCCAGGGCAAACCACAGCACGTTCAGGGTGGTGAGCATGGACATCAGCGCCGCTTCCGCCGCCAATATGACGGCGGCGAGGCGGCCGGCCGATGCAAGCCCGCGCACCAGACCGTACAGTGTCAGCAGGACGATGACCAGCGCGGTAAGCAGCACGAACAGCGCCGTGACGCCGTCGCCGGCGGCGTGGTACATGGGAATACCGGCCAGATCGATACGCTCGCTCAACTGCAGTGCCGGCGAGGCGGCGTCGATATGACGATACAGAACCATCGCCAGCGCGAGCTCTGCGGCCGCCACCAGTCGGCTGAGCACCACGGTGCCACGCCGCTCCCGCAGAAAGAGCAACACCAGCGCGCCCGCAAGCGGCAGCAGCTGCAGGGCGCCGAGTATGGGGAACGCGGCTTGTTGGCTCCAGGCGACCTCTGTCATGACTTTGTCCTGGCCTTACCACCGGACGTGCCGGGAGCATCGCCGAAGGAGCGATACCCGTGCCAGCGTACAGTGCGCCTGGCGATTCACAGGATCACCGCAAAGGTAACCAGCACCAGCAGCAGCAGGTAGCGCGGCTGCTCGAGCAGTGCTTCGACCACCAGCAGGGCCGTGCCCATCCGGCGCAGGACGCGCACCGCTGCGCCGTCGCTACGCCGAAGCAGCAACCGGCTCTCGATATCGTGTAGATGGTCGGCGGCCCAGACCAATACCCGCCCCGCCAGTCCGCGCCCGAGAATGACATTCTCATCACTTGCGCCTTCCCCGCGCGACGGATCCGACATGCCGACCAGCCGGCTCAACACCTGATCGTCCAGCGCCCGGACATCGCGCCCCACTGTCTGCACCGGGCGCACGAGCAGCGCCTGTGCCAGATGGTCGAGCCAGAAGCGCTGCAACGCCGCCGTGTACAGCCACCGCCGGCCCGAAAGGAAGCGTGGTGCGCGGCGCGCCGGCTCTGATACCATGTGCATGTAGGAAGGTGCCATCAGGAACTGGTACGCGCGCCACGCGGCATGCAGCCCCAGATGCCAGCCGGCGAGTTCGAACCAGCCCATGCCGCAGGCAAAGAACATGAGTCCGACCTGTGTCGTCGTGCCGAAGACGAGCGCGGACTTCACGTCAGTCTGCACCAGTCCCACGACGTAGCCGTAGAGCGCGGTGACACCGCCCACGACCGCCACATAGAACATGATGTCCGGGACCTGGACCAGCGCAGGCTCAAGGCGGATCACGAGATAGACGCCGGCGTGCACCATCACGGCGCCGTAGAAGATCGCCGACGACGGCGTGGGGCCTTCCAGGGCGCGAGCGATCCAGGGCGAGAACGGCACTTGTGCCGACTTGGCGACGGCGGCGAGGATGAAACCGAACAGCATCAGGCGCGCTGTCACCTTGTCCAGGGCGCCGCCCACTCCCAGCGCCTGCCACTCCGTCGTCCCCAGCCACCATAGGCACAACGCGATGCTCAGGATGAATCCGGCATCGCCGATGCGGTTCGCCACGAAGGCGAACAGTGCGTTGCCGGTGGCGGTGGACCGCTCGTAGGCATAGCCGATGAGCAGATAAGAGCTGACGCCGGCGAGTTCCCAGCCGACGAAGGCGAGTACCGCGTTGCTTGCCAGGACGATTAGCTGCATGCCGGCAACGAACAGGCACATGGCAAGAAAGAAGCGGTGAAACCCTGACTCACGATGGAGATAGTTCACCGAAAAGCGCAGGGTGATCCAGGCAATCAGCGCCACCAGCGTTCCCATCGCAAGCCCCAGCCCATCGAGCATCAAGGACAGGGGAATACTCACCGCGCCGCTTTCGAACCAGGAGCCAAGCAGGATGCGGCCCGGCAGCGCGTGCACAAGCGCCAGCACGTCAAGGCAGAGCATGACCAGCAGCCCGCCTAGCGCCGCACCGCTGCCCAGGCGCGCCGTGGGCCGTTCGCCCTCGTCGCCGAGCGCCTTGCCGCTCAACACATGCAGCCCGATGCCGGCTGCGGCAAGCAGCGGCAGCACGGGCACCAGTCCGGCCAGATGCGGCAGCAGTGACACAAACCAGTCCGGCGGCGGCATCATGCGCCAGCCTCCAGGGGACGCAGGAGCAGCGCCGGGGCTAGCGGCTCCGTTTGCCCGGCAAACCAGTCGGCCGAGCGCTTGAACGTCGGCAGATCTGCCTTTCCCTGCCAAGGCTGCCAGCCCCGCTGCGGATCGAAAAGGTGCACTGCCGGCGAGTCTGGGTCCTTGGCGGCGAGCAGGATCCAGCCGTTGCCAATCAGTTCCTGCAGCGGCGGCTGGCGCTGGTAGATGGCGGTGAGGACCTTGGTCTTGTGTTCGACCACCACGAGCAGGCGCATCGCTTCGTGAATTTCGATCATCTGGCGAGGCAGACCGGTGCGCAGGTCGGAACTCGTACCTTCCATGACGCCGAAATAGCCGGCAACGTTGTGCACGATTTTCGTGCCGCAACCGAAGTGCTCGTTGTTTACCGTCGAGAAATAGTATTCCAGGCTGATGCCCGCCCCCACCGGGCCGTTGGCGAGCAGCAGGCGCTCCAGCACCGCACCGTCCGCGTCCTGGGTCGGATCATAGGAAATGAGGAAGGCGCGCCGATCGAAGAAGGCGCCGCGGCTTGCGGCACGCCGGCCGATGAAGGCGCAGGCATTGGTGGCGTGACCCAGTTCCGGCCGCGCCTGGGAGAAATCGTGCCGGCGGCCGGCCACGTGGCGCCAGGCGCGCGCCAGCGATGGATGCGCAGGCGCGGAGGCGAAGCGGCGGCAACGCTCCGCGGCGTGGGCGCACGCCGCTTGGGCAAGCTCGGCGTCGAGCGCGGCAAATGCCTGCCGCAATGCAGATGGTATGTCGTCGAGGTCGTACCAGGTAATGCCATCGTCACAGGTATTGTGCTCGGCACCGATGAACCACGTGCCCTCCGGAATGACAAGTCCATGGTCCGCCAGGATGGCGCGCACTTTCACCCGGTTAGCCATGGCGGCGAACAGCCGCGCATTAGGGCCGGAATGCCGTCCGGCGCAGGCGCCGCAGTCGTAGGCGGCGAGGTGCGGATTGTTCTGGCTGTTCGAGCCGTGGCCCATGATCACGACCAGAGGTGCGAAGTTGGCCGTCAGCCCCATGGCGCGCAGAAAGGCGAGCAATCGCTCGGCCTGCTCGACGTCGGTGAAGCCCAGACGCGGGTGCTCGGGCGTGGCAGGCGCGCTGTCGGGTGGCGCGGCCATGGCAAGCCGCGTCGGCACAGTGCGATCACAGGCGGCGCGCAAACGCCCGGCCCATGCGCCGGCACGCGCCGGCAGCAGCGATTTCATGGTCAGCGCCGCAAGGGCGAACGGGGCTGCGCCGACGGTCAGAGGGAGCGCAAAAAGAGAGCCGCGCCGCGTGTCCTGGAACAATCGCTCCTGCCAGCGCCGGCGCAGCGTCAGCTGACGACGGTGGCGCGCGAGCAGGCTGTCCGTGCCGGCCCGGGCAACCTCGCGCACCTCGTGAGCTGGCTTGACGACCACGGGCACCACCGGGCACAGCGGCGTCACGTCGCGATCGTCGAGTCCGCGGAAGTTCTGGAACACGCCAAAGTGCGCCGCCGCGCCAAGGGTCTCCAGGGCTGGATTGACCTCCTCGACGTGACGGCGCATACCCTCTTCCCGGTCGTCCATGCAGAAAACGATCTGCGCCTGCGGCCTGCCCGGGTGCCCGGGCCAGCGGCCATGATTGGCGACTAGGGCCTCGAACACCTGCTCGCGGTAGCGGCGTTCGTAGGCATTCAGCCAGACGAAGCCGGTAGCATTTTCGTCCAGTGTCCCCAAGCACAGCAACAGCTTCTCCACCCCTGACTGGCCGACGGCGCGGATATCGCCGCCGCACAATCCGAGGTGCTGGGCGAGCCGGAACAGCGGCCATGCCACACGCGTAACACCGTGCTCGGCGCCGCTGACGTTGGCCGGCGCGTCGTGCCAGGCGTCCAGTTGTCCCGCCAGCCAGCGCCAGGACGCCACGTCCGGTTCCGTTAGCGTGTCGCGCGTTTGCGCAAGCCGTCGCTCAATCAGGTTCAGCAGGTACTCGGGGAGCCGTGCCTGATGGTAGGCGTGGCGCACCCGCAACTCGGACGGGTGGTGCCGGAAATACTCGCCCAGCGCAGCCAGGCTCAACGGCAAGCCCCAGTGGCGGCGCAGCAGGTTCTGCGCCACGAGCCGTTCGGCATTCAGGCGCACCGCCAGGTAGTCCGTCATCGTCACCGCCACGTCGCGCAGGCCGGCGTAGCCGGGATGCCGGTCTCGCCACAGGAACATGCCGGACCAGCCCGGCAGTTCCAACGCCAGACGTTCCAGATAGCCCGGCCAGCGGTCATGCGCCAGGTCGAGGCTCTCGAGCGCCGCAATCACCGCCTCCAGCGGATCCGCCGGCAGTGTCTCGATATGCCGACGGACTTCGGACAGCTCATCCAGTTCCCACGCCAGATCGTCGCGCACGCTGCGTCGCCAGGCAGCGTAGAAGCCGCGCCCGCGCGCCGGGTTATGCCACGCCGCCAACCCTTGATCGAGGTGCGCGCCCAGATGCCGGATCAGGCTCGGGCGCACGGCGTCGAGGATGTCCTCGCCGGTAAGCGCGAGCAACAACGAGCGCAACGTCCAATCCCGGCCCAGGCGATCGGTCAGCGACTGCCACAGGTGCTGCGCCCTTTCGTGCCATTCGCTTTCGGCCGTCGCGGCAGCCTCGGCGGCTGGCATCGTGCGGGGCGGTTGCAATAGTTCTTCGGCATGGCGGAAGCCGGAGGCAACGCCCAGTGTCTCGAGCAGCGCAGACCACAAATCGGGGATCGCGCCTGCCTCGTGGACGATGCCGTGGCGCCCCGCAGCCGCCATCAACTTGGCGCGCGCCTCAGCAGACACGTCCGCCTGAAAGCGCGTCAGCGCCTCGTGCTCCTCGATCTGCCATTTGAGCTGCGCTGGCAAGATGGGCTGCACCGGATGCAGCAGCACGGCAAGGTGCACTTCCAGCCGGGTAATCGGGCCAGCCGCCGTTTCGATCAATACCTGCGCCGGGTCGATACCCGCGATTTCGCTGAGCACCGACTCCAGATCGACGCGGGCGATGCGCCCCTGCCGGTAGAACTCGCGGAATTGCACTTCGGGCAGGTAGGCGCGCACACCGGTGAGCTTGCGTGCCTGTGCCAGCGCCTCGGCAAACGGCAGGTGCTGAAACCCGTGCAGCGTATTGTGATGGACGAAATCGCGGATAGGCGCCTGTCCCGGCAGCACATGCTCCAGACGATGCACGGCGTCGTGCAGCTTCCGACGCAGCGAAGCGCGCTGCGCCCCTGCCTCGCCAGCGCTCGGCTCCGGGCTGGATGCACTGTCGGCGGCTGCAGCGTCCATGCTCATCCCCCGAACAGGCGGCCAAGTTCGCTCACCGACGCTCGCACCAGCGACACCGCCGGCGCCGGATAGAATCCCAGCACCAGGATGGCGGCCGAAAGTACGCAGGCAGCCGTCATTTCCGCCAGCGTGAGATCCGGAACATCGCGCATCGTTGCACCCACCGGTCCCGTGGTCAGCCGGCCGATCGTGCGTATGGCATAGGCGGCGCTGATGAGCACGCTCAGGGACAGCAGTGCAACCCAGCCACCCCAACGGGCAAAACTGCCGACGAGCGCGTGCAGCTCGGCGACGAATCCGGCCGTGCCCGGCAGTCCCACGGCGGCGAGAAACGCCAGCACGGTGAAAAAGGCAAAGCGCGGCATCGAGTGTGTGAGCGAACCGTAGTCGGCGATGTCGCGAGTATGGGTGCGCTCGTAGAGCAGCCCCACGAGCAGGAAGAGGGCGCCGGCCACGAGGCCGTGGGCGACCATCTGCAGCATCGCCCCGGTCATGCCGATGGTGTTGAGGGCGGCGATGCCGAGGAGCACGACGCCCATGTGCGAAATGGACGAGTAGGCGACCATGGCTTTGAGGTCGCGCTGGCGCCACGCCAGCACGCCGCCGTAGAGCAGATTGACGAACGCCAGCGCCGCCAGCCAGTCCTGCGCGGCGAGGACCGCCGCCGGCAGCGCCTCGGCCGCGCGGATCAGCCCGTACGAGCCCATCTTGAGCAGGATGCCGGAAAGGAGAATGGATACCGGACTGGGCGCCTCGACATGGGCCAGCGGCAGCCAGCCGTGCAACGGGAAGATGGGCATCTTGACACCGAAGCCCACCAGCAGGCCGAGGAAGATCAGGGTCTGGGTCTGCGCCGGAAGTGTGCGCGCGCCGGCCGCCATGTCGGTCATGGCGAAACTATGCCCCGGCGCGGCGTCGTACAGCAGCAGCAGCGCGACCAGCATGAACACCGAGCCCCCCATGGTGTAGAGAACGAAATTGAGCGCTGCGCGGTGGCGATTGGCACCACCCAGCCGATCGATCAGGAAGAACAGCGGGATGAGCGTCAGCTCCCAGAAGACGTAAAACAGCGACCAGTCCCGGGCCAGAAACACGCCCAGCATGGACGACTCGAGCAGCAAAAGCAGAATGAAATAGAGCTTGGCGCCGTGGCGCACGCTGCCCGAGGCGAGCACCGCCACCAGAGTCAGCAGGGCGCCGAGCAGCACCAGCGGCAGGGAGAAGCCATCCACCGCCAGCGCGAAACTCGTGCCAAGACGCACGTTCCAAGGGTGGGATTCGAGGAGCTGAATGCCGGCCTCGGATGGGTCGTAACGCGCCAGCAGCGCACAACTATGCGCCAGCGTGAATGCCGCGAACGCAAGCGCCATGCGCCGGATCAGCGCTACCTGCCGGGCCGGCAATACGCCGATGACCGCGGCGCCCACAACGGGTATGAGCAGTAGCAGCTTCAGCATGCTGCGCCGCCCCGTTTAGTCCCGATGCACGGGCCGCAGCGCGTCGCCCTCGCCCCTACCCTCGACCGCGGTGTAGATCGCCTCGAGCGCGCGGTCGGCGGTGGCGTAGAGATTTTGTTCGCCAAGATAGTCGAGCAGACCGGTGGCGCGCATCACGTCCACCACCTGTTTTTTCAGCCCCGAGAATACGACCGTGACGCCATTATCCCGCAGACGCTGGACCAGGTGGTGCATCACCTCTTCCCCGGAAGCATCCAGCTCGTTGATGGCGTCACCCACCACCAGCAGGTAGCGGGCCTTGGGATTGGCTGCGACCGCTTCGAGGATGGCATCCTCGAAGTAGGCGACATTGGCAAAGTACAGCCGGCCGTCGAAGCGCACCGCCGTGACGATGTCCGAGGCGGGCAGGTTATGCACCTTGGCGTCGCGCAGGGTGCCGTCATGGTAGCGGCCCAGTATGGCCACCCGCGGCGTCATGGTGCGCAGCAGGTACAGCATCACTGCCAGCCCGGCGCCCACCAGTATGCCGTTGTCCAGATGGGGGGCGAAGGCGAGCGTGGCGACGAAGGTGGCAACGGCGGCGATGCCGTCGTGGCGGCTCGCCAGCCAGGCATGCTTCATCGCCTTGAAGTTCACCAATCCCACCACCGCCATGATGATCACCGCCGCCAGCACCGCCTGGGGCAGGTGATAGAGCAAGGGGGTGAGAAACAGCAGGGTCAGCAGCACGAACAGCCCGGTGAATACCGATGACATGCCGGTCACCGCTCCGGCATTGATGTTCACCGCCGAGCGCGAGAAGGAGCCGGAAACCGGGAAGGACTGGCTGAAGGCGCCGACCAGGTTGGCCAGCCCCTGCCCGATCAGCTCCTGATTGGGGTCGATCTTCTGCTTGGTCTTGGCGGCCATGGCTTTGGCGATGGAAATTGCCTCCATGAAACCGACCAGGGATATGATGATCGCCGTGGTCAGCAGGCCGAGCATCGTTTGCCATGAGAACGCTGGCATGCCGAAGCCGGGCAGTCCTTCCGGAACCTTGCCCACGACCTCACCGCCGCCGACGAGCAGGAGTCCGTCCTTGCCCACTTTCTTGATTCGCCAGCGGGCACCGTCCGTCTTCTCACCCTCCGGCACACGGCCTTCGGCGAAAAGCCGCGCTCGCTGTCCGTCCGCGTCGGGCACGCGCTCGAAGACAAAGCTGCGGATGGCGCGGTTGCGGCCGCGGTTCTCGTTCTCCCGATCCTTGAGCTGCAGCTTGAGCAAGTCGAGCTCGTATTCCAAGGTGACGATCTCGTGGCTGAGTTCGGTGCCACCCTGCCGGGCCTTGTGCAGCTCGGCGGACTGGGCCGCGATCTGCGCGTTCAGTGCGCCGATGCGGCCCTCGATCCGGGCGTACTCCGCCAGCAGCGCACGCGCCTCGGGCTCGATGACCTCATCGATGCCGGCGCTGGCGTTGCGCTCGAAGCCTGTCGCCCAACTGACGACGGTCGTCAGTGCTACGGCGATCAGCACGCCTGGCAGCTTGGGCGCTTTCCTGCGCAGCACGCCGATGATGACGATGCCCGCCAGCCCCATGGCGAGAGTCGGCATATGGGTGTCGCCCACCTGCATGATCACGCCCCAGATATCCTGGGCAAAATGCTCCGAGCGGCCCATGGGCACGCCGATGATCTTGTTGACCTGGGACGCGGCGATGATCAGAGCAGCGGCATTGGTAAAGCCGATGATGACGGGATGCGAGAGGAAGTTCACCACGACGCCGAGCTTGAATACGCCCAAGGCAAACTGAATCACACCGACCAGGAAAGCCAGCAGAATGGCAAGGGTTACGAACTGCGCCGAGCCCGGCGCGGCGAACGCCGCCAGCGAGGATGCCGTGAGCAGCGACACCACCGCCACCGGCCCGGTGCCGAGCTGGTTGGACGAACCCCACAGCGCCGCCACCATCACGGGCAGGAACGCGGCGTACAGACCGTAGTACGCCGGCATGCCGGCCAGTTGCGCGTAGGCCATGGATTGCGGCACCAGCACGAGGGCGACGGTCAGCCCGGCGATGAAATCGGCGCGCAGGGTCGATGCCGGATAAGGGAGCCAGCGAAGAAAGGGAAGGTAACGCCGCAGTAGCGCAGGGATAGTCATGGTGCCAGGTTTTTCGTTTGATCGTCCGCTGCAGTGCCTTGCTCGTCGGCAGCGACGACACGTATCGCACGCGGGTGGGATACGATATATTAGCAAGCTGTAATACGGTGTGGCGCGAAGAGGATTTTTATCCTCGGATCAGCACCGCGTATCCCTTCCCGCCCGCGACCGGACAAAGCCATGGGACACCGCCTCTCGAAGATCTACACCCGCACCGGCGATTCCGGCACCACCGGCCTCGGCGATGGTTCGCGCACGACCAAAGACAGCCTGCGCATCACGGCCATCGGCGAGGTGGACGAGCTGAACTCCTCGCTCGGGGTGCTGCTGGTCGAGGAATTGCCGACCCAGGTGCGGGAGATGCTGACCGGCATCCAGCACGATCTGTTCGATCTCGGCGGCGAGTTGTCCATACCCGGCATGACACTGCTGCCGGCGCCGCGCGTGGCCGATCTGGAACAGCACATCGATGCCTTCAACGCCGAGCTGGAACCGCTCAAGGACTTCATCCTGCCCGGCGGCACCCGCGCCGCGGCGCTGACCCACTTGGCCCGTGCCATCTGTCGCCGCGCCGAGCGGGCGGTTGTTTCCCTGGCCGGCCAGGAGAATGTCTCCGAGGCAAGCCGCCAGTACCTGAACCGCCTGTCCGACCTGCTGTTCGTGCTCGGTCGCGCCCTCAACCGCGCTGCAGGGCGGGGCGACGTGCTGTGGCGGAAGGACAGGACACGGCAATAAACCCAGCGCCGGGTACGATGTGACGCAGATCAAAACGCGGCCCCTGCAGCGCGCCGAAGATGCCCTCCAATGGAGAGGACCAGCCTGGAGGCGAGCATGAAAGCAGTGACTAGACTGGCAGTAATCGCCGTGGCCTGGATCGTGTGCGGTCGCATGCAGGCGGCGGAGGAGATGACCCTGTCCGCAGTGAAGGCGGCCGGCGGCAAGGAGCTGGCGGGGGAGGAACTCAAGGCTCTGTTGCCCGGGAAGACGGGCCGGCGCAGCGTCGACCGATATGATCTGAACTGGCTGCACGATGCGGACGGAAAACTCCGCGCGTCATCCGTGGAGAAGACCGGGCGGATGGTGGCCTGGAACTACCCTGGCACCTGGCGGGTCAGCGACGACGGTAAGTATTGCCTGCGGATCGAGTGGTACTCGGGAACCGAGCAATGGTGCCGTTTCATAGCCAAGCTCGGCGACGATTATCTCGCCTTCGACAGCAGGGCCGACGATGCTGTCGCGAAACGCAAATTCACCCTGCGCTAAGCGACCAACAAACTGCGACTCACCGCCCCGCCGACTTCCGGTCGCGAAAGACGTCGATGTCGAAACCGTCGGGGTAAAACAGCAATCCCGGCTTGTGGCCGGTCTTGTCCGTCTCGCCGTACTGCCAGATGAATTCCTTGGTCTTGCGGTCGATGACGATCGGATAGGGTAGCGGCTTGCCCCAGGACGCCACCGGCGCGCTGCGGCTGCCGGTGACCTTGGGGATCGGCGGCAGCGCGACGCCGCTGGAGACGACGCCGTCGCCCTTCGGGTCGTCCGCGCCGCCCGTGGCCGCGACGCTGCGCTGGGCGCCGTCGCGCCCCCAGGCAGGCAGCAATGCCTCGCCGGTCGCGAACCCCAGCGCGGCGAGCAGGCCGAGCACCACCGTCCGGCGAAGCCGGACATTGCGATCCCCGCACGTATTCATTTCCTGTTCCTCCCGAGTCGCGCCGATGATGCGCGCGCTCCTAGTATCCCTCAGCGCAGGAGTCATTGGCCGCACCGGGACCCAGGCAGCGCGGCCGGCCATCGACACGCGCCGGCGTCGCCGGTCGAGCGCGCATCGAGCCGGCACGTGTTGCAGCAGATGCTATGCTGAAACGGTGTCGCCGATTTCCGGGGTGAATCCAAACGCCCACGTGCTGCGTAAACCAAGCAAAACAAGAAGGTTTTTATCGCCAGGGGAGATACGGACATAGCGACCCTTGACCAGAATGAAGTCTTGCAGCGTCTGCTCGCCGACAGCGGCCGGGGTGACGAGCGGGCGTTTGCGCGGCTGTACGAGCTCACCTGCGGACGGCTGCATGGCATGGCGCTGCGCATGTTGCGCCGCGCCGACTGGGCCGAGGAAGTCGTACAGGAGAGCTACGTGAGCATCTGGCATCATGCCGCCAACTACCAAGCAGGACTGAGCGCTCCCCTGACCTGGATGACCAGCATCGTGCGCAACCGTTGTCTCGACTGGCTGCGCCGTCCGAATCTGGAGGTCGCCGACGAGGACGATGCCTACGCGCTGGCACTGCCCGACGAAGGCCCCGGACCGCTCGAACGCCTGGAAGCGAGCACCGACGCCCGGGCACTGGCGGAGTGCTTGAAGCGGCTCGAGGAGAAGCAGCGCGATACCATCATGCTCGCCTTTTTCGAAGGCCTGTCCCATTCGGAACTGGCCGAGCGCCTGAAGCTGCCGCTGGGCACCGTCAAGTCCTGGGTGCGCCGCGGAATGGATAAACTCAAGACCTGCCTTTCGCCATGAAGCGCCTGCCTGCCAACGACAAGCTGCGCGACGCGCTCGCTGCCGAGTATGTACTCGGCACCCTGCGCGCCAGTGCGCGGCAGCGCTTTAAACGCTATCTGCGCGACGACGCCGAGCTGCGCCTGCGCGTCATCGCCTGGGAGGAGCGGCTGACGCCGCTCGTCAGCGCCCTGCCCGAGCGGCGCCCGCCGGAGCGCGTCTGGCACAACATCGCCACCCGGCTCAATTTTGGAAGAGCGCGCACCGACAAGGCCGGTTTCTGGAACAGCCTCGCCTTCTGGCGCGGCCTGGGTCTGGCGGCCAGCGGCTTTGCCGTGGCATTGCTGGCCGTCGTCATCACCCGGCCGCTGGTGCCCGAACCGACAGCACCCGTGGCGCGTGCGCCCGTCGGCGAAGCCGTACCCGCCTATGTCGCCGTGCTGAACGATGCCAAGACCCAGCAGCCGGTGTTGCTGGTGTCAGCGGGGCGCGACTCCAACGAACTGGTCGTTCGCATGATCGTCGACCAGACGCTGGCGGAGAATCAGGCGCTGGAGCTGTGGGCGCTGCCGCCCCAGGGCAACCCGCGCTCCCTCGGACTGGTGAACGCGGCGGGCCGCACCAGCATCCGGCTCGCAGCCAGCACGGGCGAGGCGCTCGGCGCGGTGCCGGCACTGGCGGTCAGTCTGGAGCCACGTGGCGGCTCCCCCACGGGCTTGCCCACCGGGCCGGTGCTGTATTCGGGTCCGTTCGTCAGAACGTTCTGACTTCAGCGCGAAAAACGCACATCTCCAACAACCTGCTATGCCCCTGTCCGCAGCAGCCACAGCGTCGTTCCGAGCCAACCGACCAGGGCCGCGATCAGGTGCGGGTCGCGCACCAGCTCGGAAGCGGGATCACCACCGCCGCCGCGCTTGTGCAGCAGGAACAGGTAGCGAAACATGCCATAGAGGACAAAGGGTACCGTGTAGATGAGGTGCGCCGTGCCGTGCAGCGCCACGGTCTCGGGACTGACGGTGTACAGACTGTAGGCGACCAAGGTACCGGTCGCGGCTACCGTGATCATCTGATCCAGCAGCTCCGCCGAATAGTGCTCGAGCACCTGCCGATGGCCGCTGCTGTCCTCGGCGAGCAGGTTCAGTTCGGCGCGCCGCTTGGCGAAGCCGAGGAACAGCGTCAGCAGCAAGCCGCACAGCAATAGCCAATGGGACGGCGCGATGCCGATGCCGAGCGTGCCGGCCAGGATGCGCAACATGAAGCCGGCGGCAATGATGAACACGTCCAATATGACCACGTGCTTGAGGCCGAAACTGTAGGCGGTGTTGAGCGCCAGGTAGCCGACGAAGATCAGCGGCTGCTCGCCGCCGCGGGTAAACGCCAGCGCCAGCCCGGCCACGCCGCAGAGCGCCATCAGCGCCACCGCGGCACCCACTCCGACTGCGCCGCTGGCGAGCGGCCGCGCCCGCTTGCGCGGATGCTGGCGGTCCTGCTCGCGGTCGAGGATGTCGTTCATGACATAGACACAGCTAGACAACAAGCAAAAGGCGACGAAGGCGGCACATGCCAGCATCACCTTGTCGGGATCGTTCCAGGCGTGGCCAAACAGCAAGCCAAGAAAGACGAAGCCGTTCTTGATCCACTGCTGCGGCCGCAGCAGGCGAAGGAGATCGCTCACCGGGCGCCCCTCAATCCCGGTGACGAGCTGGTTCTGGGCTCGGAATATTCCACCCGGTTCATGCTGAAAACCTCATTGCACCACCAAGGACACCAAGAACACGAAGAAGAACCGCCAGTCCGCAGAATGCGCCCGACACCGATGGGCGAACGGCACTGGCACGGCAGGCTTTCGGACACCCTTGGTGTCCTTCGTGTCCTTGGTGGTGAAGTGTTTCTTCCAGGTTCGTTGAGCATCGTCAGCGTAAAGGGCGACATGCTACCTGCGACACGGCCGGTTCGGAAAGTAGCGCTCGCAGAAGTAGCAGTGCCCCTGGGGCAGAAAGGCGGGCACGGCATACCAGCGCTTGCGCACTTTCTCCAGCACCCGGTCGCGGTAGCTGCCGTAGTCGAAGCCGCGTCCGAGCACAAGCCAGTAGCGGGCGCCACGCAGATCCACAGTCCTCACCTCGACCTCGCGGAAGTACGGCGCGTACTCGCCTGCCGCCGGCGCGCTCTTGCGCACCACCAGCACGTTCTTGCCGGCAAGCGTGCGGAAGTCGGTCAGGACGTCGTCGTGGCGGGCATGGCTCGATCCCTCGCCGAAGACGAAGAAGTAGCGCCGCGCGTTGTAGCCCATCGTCACCGCCGGCGAGTAACCATCGGCGGCAAAGACGTAGTCTTGCTCGTAGGGTTTGAGATGTGCCAGCAGCTCCTGCGGTTTGACCGTCATGACGATGCCGTCGTAGAAGCGGGTGCCCTTCCAGGTTTCCACGGGCAGCAATGCGATCGCCACGATCAGCGCCCCGTGCAATACCGCGAAGCCGGTGAAGAACCGCAGCGCCCGCCGCCGTTGCGTCGCGTCGGTGAGCTGCGCCACCGCGATCATCACGAATGGAACAAAGGAAAGCAGCCAGTGCATGCCGATGGTCTTGACCGGCGACAGCGCTGCGAACAGCATGAGCGGGACGAAGGCCACGCACGACAGGGCATGCCGATCGGGCCGCGCGGCGGCGCTGACCAGTTCGCCACGCCGTTTGGCAAGCTGCCACAGGACCACCGGCGTCAACAAGTATGCGATCGTCACAACATAGAGCAGCGGCGTTTTCCACGACCAACCGGCCTTGTCGTGCCGGTTGTAGAGGTTGAACATGATGTTGGCCCAGCAGTGGTCCGTGTTCCACCAGATGTTGAGCAGCGGGCCGGGCAGCGCCGCCAGTGCCACCCAGCCGAGGCCAGCCAGCTTGGCGCGTGTCGGGCGATGCAGCGCGTGGGCCGCGTAGGCGATCGCCAGGAGCGCCGCGAAATACTTGGACAGGAACGCGCCGCCAAGCAGCACGCCGGACAGCAAGTAGAAACGCCAATCGTCGTCGCGGGCAGCGCGGATGAAGGCCAACGCCGAGAAGAAGGAGAAATAGACCAGCGGCGTATCGGTGGTGATGGCGATGTTCCAGACGTTCGCCGGCGCCAGCAGTACCAGCAGCGCCGCGCCCCACGACACGACTTCGCCTTCGCGCCGCAGGGAAGCCAGGGTGGCCACGGACAGAATTGCGGGCTGCAGTACGCTTGGCAGGCGCAGCCACCACTCACTGTCGGCGACCTGAAGCAGCAGCGCCAGCCACCAGCCGACCATAGGCGGATGGTCGTAGAAGCCCCAATCGGGAGTTCTACCCCAGAAGATGAAGTACGCCTCGTCACCGGTGATCGGTGTCGCCGCCGCGAGCCAGAAACGAAACGCCAGCGTTAGCGCGAGCAGAATCGCGAACAGGCGCGGCAGCCTTTGCGTGTCGAACATATCGGGCAGCGGGATCGCGCGCGGCCGGACGGCCAGACGAGCGGTGGCAACGCTTCAATCGTCGGCGTCGGCAAGCACCAAGCGTCGCCTGCGCACCGCCTCGGCGAGTGTGTCCAGCACAACCAGGCTGTCCTCCCAGCCGAGGCAGGCGTCGGTGATGCTCTTGCCATACTCGAGGGGCTTGCCGGGCATGAGATCCTGTCGGCCCTCTTTGATATGGGACTCGACCATGGCACCGATTATGCGATCGTCGCCGGCAGCGATCTGCTCGCTCACCACCTTCGCCGCGTCGATCTGCAGCTTGTACTGCTTGCGGCTGTTGGCATGGCTCAGGTCGATCATCACCCGCGCCGCCAGTCCGGCGGCGGCAAGTTCCTTGCATGCTCTGCCGACGCTCTCGGCGTCGTAGTTGGTTTCCTTGCCGCCGCGCAGGATGACGTGGCAGTCCTCGTTGCCATTGGTCGATACGATGGCCGAGTGCCCGGCCTTGGTGACCGACAGAAAATGATGGGGCGTAGCCGCGGCGCGGATAGCGTCCACCGCGATCTTGATGTTGCCGTCGGTGCCGTTCTTGAAACCCACCGAGCAGGACAAACCGGAAGCCAGCTCGCGATGCACCTGGGACTCCGTGGTGCGGGCGCCGATCGCGCCCCAACTGATCAGGTCGGCGATGTACTGGGGCGTGATCATGTCGAGGAACTCCGTCCCCGCGGCAAGCCCCATCTCGTTGATCTCCCACAGCAGGTGGCGCGCCAGGCGCAGGCCCTCGTTGATCATGAAGCTGCCGTCCAGATGCGGATCGTTGATCAGTCCCTTCCAGCCGACCGTGGTACGCGGCTTCTCGAAGTACACCCGCATCACCAGCAGCAGGTCGTCCGCGAAGCGCTGCTGTTCGCCGTGCAGTCGCCGCGCGTACTCGATGGCTGCGTCATAGTCGTGAATCGAGCATGGACCGACGATCACCAGCAGCCGGTCGTCGGCGCCGTGCAGGATGCGGTGGATGGCCTGGCGCGTTTCGAATGTGGTCGCCACCGCCTTCGGCGTGGCCGGGAATTCGCGCAGCAGATGCGCCGGCGGCGAAAGCTCCTTGATCTCCCGTATGCGGACGTCGTCGATGGCCGGCTGGCGCGGGAATCCTTCTCGGTTGGCTCTGATCGGGGTAGTCATGAGGCTCTTCTCGGCAGCCGCGGCGCGGCCGGTTTCGACTTCAAAGACAGTATTTTAGCCGAAAAGCCCAGGCCGCCCGTGCGGCGCGCGCCGGTTCGGGTTGCAGCGCCGGCGCGGCAGGGCGACAATCGTCGCGGGCCCCCTGCATGCCTTCGTTCCGAATTGCGGTCCGCCGACGAGACAGATGGACACAGATTCGCCAGCTTCGAACAGGCCCTTGCCCCGCGGGCGTGGCGCCGTCGCCAACCCTGATCCGCGCTTCAACGAATTCGCCCGCGAGCCCAGCGATGACGGCTGGAGCGGTCGCGACGCACCGGCGGAAACACCGGCAACGATGCTCATCATCGACACGGCGAAGTCGGTCATCACCCGCAACCATTCACCCGACGTACCCTTCGAACTCTCGATCAACCCCTACCGGGGCTGCGAGCATGGCTGCTGCTATTGCTTTGCCCGCCCCTCGCACGCCTACCTCGGTCTCTCGCCAGGCCTCGACTTCGAGACGCAGATCGCCTGGAAGCCCGACGCCCCGGCACGGCTGCGCGAGGAACTGGCGCGGCCCGGCTATCGCTGCTCTCCCATCGCCCTCGGCATCAACACCGATGGCTGGCAGCCGGTCGAGCGGCGGTTGAAGCTCACGCGTGCCCTGCTCGAAGTGCTGTGCGAGTGTCGCCATCCCGTTTCCATCGTCACCAAGTCAGCCTTGATCGAACGCGACGTGGACCTGCTCGCCGACATGGCACGCGACGACCTGGTGACGGTCATGTTCTCCGTCACGACTCTGGATCCGAACCTGGCGCGGCGCATGGAGCCGCGCGCGGTGCAGCCGACGCGTAGGCTTCAGGCCATGCGCCGGCTCCACGACGCCGGCATACCAGTGGGCGTGCTGTTCGCGCCGCTCATTCCGGCGCTCAATGATCACGACATGGAAGGCGTGCTCGCCCGCGCCCGGGAGGCCGGGGCGGAGTCGGCCGGTTACGTGCTCGTGCGCCTGCCGCTGGAGGTAAGGGATCTGTTCGGCGACTGGCTGGCCCGCCACGAGCCGGGACGGGCGGCCCACGTCATGAGCCTGATGCGCCAACTGCATGGCGGAAAGGCGTACGAATCAGCCTTCGGCAACCGCATGCGCGGCCGCGGCGTGTTTGCCGATGTCATCGAGCAGCGCTTTCTCGCCGCCTGCCGACGCCTCAAATTGAACCAGACACGGCGCGAGCCGGACTCCAGCCGTTTCCGGCCGCCGCGCAAGGCGACAACCCAGCTGGATCTGTTCTAATGCCCGCGGTTTTGACGTAACACAACATCGAGCACGGCGCGAAACGCTAGAGTTCCGGCATCGGAGCTACCGCGCACCGTGCGGATGAACATCGCAACGCTCTCCGCCGACCAGGCACTCGCGAGCCTGAGCAGCGGCCCGGCCGGATTGTCCACCGCCGAGGCGGCACGGCGTCTCGGCGAGTTCGGCCCCAATCGCGTCGAGGAAGTAACCGGCGTGCCGCTGTGGTGGCGCCTCGGGCGCGAGTTCACCCACTTCTTTGCCCTCATACTCTGGCTCGCGGCGGGGCTTGCATTCGCCGCCGAGCACTACGATCCCGGCCAGGGCATGGCCGAACTCGGCGTCGCCATCATCGGCGTCATCGCCATCAACGGCCTGTTCTCCTTCTGGCAGGAGTACCGCGCCCAGCGTGCCGTGGAAGCCCTGCGCCGGCTGCTGCCACATCAAGCGAAGGTCGTTCGCGATGGTGTCGTGTCGCCGGTGGATGTGACAGTGCTCGTACCGGGCGATGTCGTCGTGCTCGAAGCGGGCGAGCTCATACCCGCCGACTGCCGGCTCATTGAAGCCTTCGCCGTACGCGTCAATCTCGCCACGCTCACCGGCGAAGCAGCGCCGAAAGCACGCCAGGCCGATGCGGTGCCAAACGGACCGGCCCTGGCAGCAAGGAATCTGGTGCTGGCCGGCACGACACTTGTATCGGGCCAGGCGCGCGGCGCGGTCTACGCTACCGGTATGCGCACGGAATTCGGCCGGATCGCGCACCTTACCCAGACCGCCGGTGAGACGACCTCCTCGCTGCAGCGCGAGATCGGCCGCCTGTCGCGCCTGGTGGCCATGCTCGCCACGGGGCTCGGTGTCGCCTTCTTTCTCATCGGCCGGGCGTTGGGCCTGCCTTTCTGGGACAACGTCATGTTTGCCATCGGCATCATCGTCGCCAACGTGCCGGAGGGCCTGCTGCCGACGGTGACGCTGTCGCTGGCCATGGCCACCCAGCGCATGGCCAGGCGCAACGCCCTCGTGCGCCACCTGCCGGCGGTCGAAACCCTCGGCTCGACGACGGTCATCTGCTCGGACAAGACGGGCACGCTGACGTTGAACCGCATGACGGTAAAGCGCCTCTACGCCGACGAGACTCACTCGGCGCCCGAGGATTGGCGGCGTTCGCCACACCAGCACGCCGCCACGCCGCACCTGCTGCGCGCCGCCGCGCTGTGCCACAACGTCCAGCCGGCGCGCCGCGATGGCAGGTTCGAGTACTTGGGCGACCCGTTGGAGGTAGCGCTGGTGGAGTTCGCCGCCGCACTGGGGCTGCCGGTGATCGAAGGGCTGCTCGGCGAAATCCCCTTCGACAGCGACCGCCGGCGCATGTCGGTCGTCGTCGCCGATGGCCGGCAGCGGGTGCTCTACTGCAAGGGCGCGCTGGAGGCCGTGCTGGAGGTCGCCGACGGTGCCGAGCGTCACGCCAGCGTCGAGCCGCTCGATGCGGCAGCACGCCAGCGCTTCCTCGAAGCCGAGGCGGCCATGGCCAGTGACGGTTTGCGCGTGCTCGCCTTCGCTTGGCGCGTGCTCGAGGAAGGCGAGCACGCGGCCGAAGAGAAGCTCATCGTTGCCGGCCTGATCGGACTGGAGGATCCGCCGCGGGCCGAAGTCCCCGCGGCGGTAGCGCGATGCCACGACGCCGGCATACGGGTGATCATGGTCACGGGCGACCACCCGCGCACGGCGCTCGCCATCGCGCGCGAGGTCGGCCTGGTGCGCAGCGTTGCGCCGGTCGTGCTGCGCGGCGAGGAGATCGGCCGCTTGTCCGCCGCCCAGCTGCAGCTTGCCCTCGATGCGCCGGAAGTGCTGTTCGCGCGTGTCAGCGCCGAGCAGAAAATGCTCATCGTCCAGGCACTCCAGCGCAAGGGCGAAGTGGTGGCGGTTACCGGCGACGGCGTCAATGACGCCCCGGCACTCAAGACTGCCGACATCGGCATCGCCATGGGCCTGACCGGCACCGACGTAGCGAAGGAAGCCGCCGACATGATCCTGCTCGACGACAACTTCGCCACGATCGTCAATGCCGTCGAGGAAGGGCGCGCGGTGTTCGAGAACCTGCGCAAGTTCCTCACCTACATCCTCACCTCCAACATTCCGGAGCTGGTGCCCTACCTCGCCTATGTCCTGTTCCGCATTCCCCTGCCGCTCACCATCATCCAGATCCTTGCCGTCGATCTCGGCACCGACATGCTGCCGGCACTGGCGCTGGGCGCCGAACGCCCCGATCCGGCCGTCATGCAGCGACCGCCGCGCCGGCGGGCGGAACGTCTGTTGAACCTGTCGCTGATCCTGCGCGCCTACCTGTTCCTGGGGGTCATGGAAGCGGCGGTCGCCCTGGCGGCGTTCTTCTTCGTCCTCGGGCAGGCGGGCTGGACGCTGGGCGACGCGCTTGCCCGCACCGACCCGCTCTACCTGCAGGCGACGACGGCCTGTCTGGCGGGAATTGTTGCCGCGCAGATGGTGAACGTCTTCCTTTGCCGCCACCCGCAGCAGCCGCTGTGGCGATTTCCCCTGGCGGGGAACCGGCTGCTGCTCTGGGGCATCGCCTTCGAGCTGGGCCTGATTCTGCTGATCGTCTATACGCCGCTGGGTAACCGTCTATTCGGCACGGCACCCTTGGCGATTGAAGTGTGGTTGTTCGCCCTGCCCTGCGTGCTGGCCATGGCGCTGCTGGAGGAGGCGCGCAAGGCGCTGGCGCGGGCGCTGGTGCCGCGCCCGTCCTAACGCCGCTGCCTGAGTCTTACGCGGTCCGGAAGCGATCGACCGCGCTGTGAAGGTTGGCCGCCAATCCTTCGAGCATGGCGGCGGCGCGCGAGGTTTCGTCCACCGCCGCGTGGTTGTTTTCCGTCATGCGGGCGATGCGCTCCACGTTGCGTGCGATGTCGGTGCTGGCGCTGCTTTGCTCCTTGACCGAAGCGGCGATGTCCACCACGCCGGCGGCCGCCTTGCTTACCGACTCCCTTGCCTGTGCCAGCGCGCCGACGACACTGTGCACATGCTGCTGGCTTGAACCCAGCGCCGCCAGCCCTTCGCTGATCACCTGCTCGACGCCGGCGGACTGCTGGCCCAGCGACTGCGTCACCGTGTCGATCTGGCTGGCGGAGGCGGCGGATTTCTCCGCCAGCTTGCGCACCTCGTCGGCGACGACGGCGAAGCCGCGACCCTGCTCACCCGCCCGGGCCGCCTCGATGGCAGCGTTGAGCGCCAGCAGGTTGGTCTGGTCGGCGATATCCTTCACCTCGTGGGTCAGTCCGGTGATGGCGCCGGTGCTGCGCACGAACTCGTTCACCGAGGAGGCGATCTGCCTGACCGCCTGCTCGACCTTCTCGATCTCGCCCACCAGCGCGGACATCTTCTGGTTGCCGTCGTCGGCCTGTTCCAGGCTGTGCTGGGAAAGCTTGCGCACTTCCTCCGCGCCGTCGGCTACGGAGGCGATGCTGACCGTAATCTGCTCGATCGACGCCGCCGTGGCGGCCGCCGCCTCGGACTGGTGGCGCGAGCTCTCGCTGACGTTGCCTGAGCTTGCCGTCAGTTCCGTGGCGGCGCTGGCGACCTGCTCGGAGTTGGCGCGTACGCTGGCCACGGTCTGGGCGAGACTGGTGTTCATGTCCTTCAAGGCAGTAAGGAGCTGGCCGGCCTCGTCGCGTGCCGTAACCTCGATGCGCGAGGTGAGATCGCCCGCGGCGACGCGCTTGGCCAGGGCCACCGCCTTGACGATGGGAACGGTCACGCTGCGGCATATCAGAACGCCCAGCAGCGCCGCCGCCGCGGCGAGCAGCGCCACGACGCCGACGAGGACGTACTTGGCGCGGTTGAGCGACGACACCCGCTGGTTGAGGATTTCCTCCAACTGCGCCGTCGCTGCGTCGATCAACTTGAACTGCTTGTCGATGGCCTGGGTCAGCGCGGCGTAGTAGTCGGCCGACGCGTAGCTCAGGGTTTCCGCCTTGACAAGCTGCTCGTGGGCGAGCAGCACGACGGCGGAGGTGGCCTGGGACGCGTCGTTGTAAGGCCCGGACAGGGTGCCCTTGAGGGATGGATTGGCGCCGATCGCCTTTTCGAACTCGCGGCGCACGTTGCCGCCGCGCTCGTTGACCTTCTCGATCAGCGCCACCATGGCGACGCGATCATCGATACTCATCTTCTTCAAGGCCAGGTAACCGGTGCCGCGGGCGCGTGTCTGGCCGGTGACTTCCGTCAGCGCCGGAAGCTGGATCAGGCTACCCATGACCAGGCGGTAGCTGTCGGCCTCCGGATCGAGAGACAGCCCATAGCGGTCAACCAGCAGATCGAGAACTGTCAGGACGTGGGCCAGGGTCGCCGTGTGCCTGGCAAAGCTCTCGGCCGGCGTAAAGCTGCGCTCCGCGACGCCCTTGCGGATGTCCTCCCAGCCGCCCATGACGCGCTTCCACTCGGCGGCGATTGCGTCGTTGGCAGCGCCCTGTATGAGGGTGTCGAGCGTCTGCAGGGCCTGCACGAGCTCCGCCTGTTTCGATTCGCGCTGGGGTTGAAGTGAAGCGTTGCCGCTGAGCATACCGCTGGACAGGCCGCGGTGCTGCTGCATGTACTGCAGCACCCTCAGCGTCGCCTGCGCGGGTTTCAGCCCCGCGGTTTCCTGCACTGCCGCATCGACGGCCTTATTGGCCTCGGCGACGTACAGATACAGTGGAATGCTTGCCAGGATCAGGCCGATCAGGCCGAGCATGGCGAACTTCTGCGGCAGCAGAAATCGGCCCAAGAACGAGTTCATCGCAGTTCCTCCTTGACGGGTCGGCACGCCGGGGGCGCGGGCGCGCGATCGGTGATTCGATTCCCCTCTATCGGTTATGACCTGGGAATCTTTAGGCCGTCCGTCGGAGCGCGCCGGCCCGGCGCAAACCGAGGAGGTAAGGACCTACTTCGCCAGCGCCTCGTACAGCGTCACGACGCGTTCCATCGCCTCGAGGATGCGCTCGCTGGTCGTGGCGACATCCTGCAGGGCGCGCCGCGCTTCGGCGCTGTCGTGGCTGGCGGTCAGGGCGGCATCGAAGAACAGCCATTGCTGATTGACCAGTTCCAATTCGGCCCTGATCTGGGGCGTGTTCTGCGGCGCGGCGTTGAGTGCCCCCAGACCGGCGACGAAATCCTTCCTGGCTTGTTCCAGTTCCACCTGAGACGGCTGCGGATTGATCGCCCAGGCGCGGAAGAGATAGAACTTGGCCATGCGCTGCGACAGCATGCGCTGACGCCCGGAAACGTTTACCAGATGGCCGGTCGGCGTACCCGCGCGCTTCTCGTATGCCAGGGTAAGCCGGTCGGCGGCAGCGAGCAGTGCATCGCTCAGCTTGTAGATGCTCTCCGCGCCGCTGCGATTCGTCGGACCGTTGAGCGCCGCAGCATAGGCCGGCCACTGGTCGTCCAGGGAAACCAGCGCGGCGTGGGCTTCGTGATCAGGAACCATCTCCCGCAACTCGACGAGCTGGGCTTCGAACAGCGCGGAGGATTCGGCGAGCACCTTCCGGGCGCGCTCCGGCACCACGCCCTGGCCGATCATCAGATAGGCCTTGGCCATGCGCTGGGACAGCATGCGCTGTCGGCCGGCCTTGTTGATCGCGGCGCCGAAGTTCAGAGACGATTTCGGTTCACGCGCGCGCTCGCGCACCTTCGGCGCGGCGCGGACCGGCGCTGCGGCACCGAGCATGGCAACTGCCAAAAGTCGGAGAAATCGGCGACGCATGCCGCACGCCCTCGTACGCGAGCGCAATGCACTAGGCCGTTCCGCCCACCGTCAGCCCGTCGATGCGCAGTGTCGGCTGGCCCACGCCCACAGGCACGCTCTGACCCTCCTTGCCGCAGGTGCCGACGCCGGAATCGAGCTTCATGTCGTTGCCGATCATGGACACGCGGGTGAGCACCTCCGGGCCATTGCCGATCAGGGTGGCACCCTTCACCGGCTGACCGAGCTTGCCGTCCTCGATCAGGTAAGCCTCGGCCGCGGTGAAGACGAATTTGCCACTGGTGATGTCCACCTGGCCGCCGCCGAAATTGGCGGCGTAAAGACCGCGCTTGACCGAAGCGATGATCTCGTCGTGGTCCCGGCCGCCGTTCAACATGTAGGTGTTTGTCATGCGCGGCATGGGCAGATGGGCGAAGGACTCGCGCCGTCCGTTGCCGGTCACCGGCACGCCCATGAGCCGGGCGTTGAGCGTGTCCTGCATGTAGCCGACCAGCACGCCGTCCTCGATGAGCACCGTACGCTGGGTCGGATTACCCTCGTCGTCGATGGACAGCGAGCCGCGGCGATTGGGCAGCGTGCCGTCGTCCACCACGGTGACGCCCGGCGCCGCGACGCGCTCGCCGATGCGCCCGGAAAAGGTGGAACTGCCCTTGCGATTGAAATCGCCCTCCAGCCCGTGGCCGATCGCCTCGTGCAACAGGATGCCGGGCCAGCCCGGGCCCAATACCACGGTCATGGTGCCGGCCGGCGTCGGGCGTGCTGCGAGGTTGGTCGTTGCCTGATGCACGGCCTCCCCGGCGTAGCGCTGCAGCACGTCGTCGTCGAAATAGCCGTAATCGAAACGGCCGCCGCCGCCCGAGGAGCCCTGCTCGCGCTTGCCCTTCTCTTCGGCGATGACGGTGATGGACACGCGTGTCAGCGGCCGGATGTCCGCCGCCATTCTGCCGTCGCCGCGGGCGACCAGCACGATTTCGTAGCTGCCGCTCAGGCTCGCCATCACCTCGACCACGCGCGGATCGAGCTTGCGCGCCATGCCCTCGATGCGTTCGAGCAACCTGACCTTCTCGGTGTCGCCGAGCGAGGCAAGCGGATCGACGGCGGCATAGAGTGGCTGCGCCGGGCTGCCGCGCAGCATGGGCACGAGCTTGCGGGCGCCCGCCGCCGCGATGGCCCGTGTCGCCTCCGCGGCGCTCTTCAGCGCCGGCAAGCTGATCTCGTCGGAGTAGGCGAAGGCAGTCTTCTCACCCGAGACTGCACGCACGCCGACGCCCTGGTCGATGTTGAAGCTGCCCGACTTGACGATGCCCTCCTCCAGGCTCCAGGACTCGGAGCGGTGATACTGGAAGTAGAGATCGGCGTAGTCGACGCGATGGCCGAAGAGCGTGCCGAAGATGTTCTCCAACTGCCGCGCGCTCAGGTCGTAGGGCGTCAGCAGGCTCCCCTTGGCGGTGTCGAGCAGGAATTCGGGCGCGACGTTGGGCAGGAGTATGTCGGTAGTCGTGGTCATGGCTGGAACGAGTGGCTGGGGTTTCAGGAAAGAATGCGATGCGCCAGCGCCGGCAGGCTTTCGCGCACCGCCGCCAGATGCTCTAGGTCGATCTCGGCCAGTACCACGCCGGGACCTCTTGCCAGGCGGTTGAGCACCATACCCCACGGGTCGACGATCATGCTGTCGCCATAGGTCAGGCGCCCGCTCGGATGCCGGCCGCCCTGGGCGGCGGCAATGACGTAGCACTGATTCTCCACCGCCCGGGTGCGCAGCAGCAGTTCCCAGTGCGCTTCGCCGGTGGGCTGGGTGAACGCAGCCGGCACCGTGATCAGCGCCGGCTTGCCCATGGCGCGGTACAGCTCTGGAAACCGCACGTCATAGCAGATGGACAGGCCGACGCGCCCGAACGGCGCCTCGAAGGACACCACCTTCGAACCCGGCTCGATGGTGGCGCGCTCGTTGTAGCGTTCCTCGCCGCGCTGGAAGCCGAAGAGATGGATCTTGTCGTAGCGGGCGACGCGTCGCCCTTCGTCGTCATAGACCAGGCAACTGTTGCGCACCTTGTCCGCCACGCTCGCTTCCAGCGGCACCGAGCCGCCGACGATCCACACGCCGTGGCCGCGCGCGGTGCGCGCCAGGAAATCCTGAATCGGACCGTCGCCGTCCTTCTCCCGTGCCTTCACCTTGGCCTGCTCGTCGCTGACCAGGGGGAAGTATTCGGGCAGCACCACGAGACGCGCGCCCTGGCGCACGGCCTCGCCGATCAGCCGCTCGGCATCGGCACAGTTGGCCGCGATCTCGGGCCCCGAAACCATCTGGATCGCCGCGACGCGGAAGGGAGACGACAATTCTGTTTGCATGGCGGGTCAAAACTTCACCACAGAGACACAGAGGCACAGAGAAAACCACGAAAAGACTTCTCTCTGTGCTCGCCTCTGTGCCTCTGTGTCGCTGTGGTTCAATTCGTTCCCTCCTCCTTCCTCGCCGTCGCCGCAGCCTGAACCTTCTCCACCTTGGGATCCTCCCAGTTGCCGGTCACGGCATACTCGTAGGAGAAAATCTGCTCCAGCGGATCGCGCAGCACCTTCTGCGCCACCAGCGTCGCCAGGCCCGCCACCGGGTTGGCCAGGGCGACGCCCACGGCAGCAGTCTCCGACAAGGTAGGCTGGACGCGCACGCGCAGGTTCTGGGTTTCGCCGGCGAGATCGACGTCACCGCTCATTCGAATCTTGGCCGATGGTCCCTGGATTTGCAAATTCTCCGTCGCCATGACGCCGCGCGCCACCTTCACTTCGCCGGCGATGGTGTCGAAGGCGAAACCTTCGCTGAACACGTCGCGGAAGTCGAGCGAGATGCGCCGCGGCAGCGATTGCAGGCTCATGATGCCAAGAAGGCGACCGACACCCGGCTCCAGCTTGGCGAACTGCCCCTGGCCGGCGTCCAGCGACATGGTGCCGCTCAGAGTCGGATAGTGGATGCTGGTGGGCGGGCCGTTCCACGACACGCTGCCCTCCAGTTTCGCCCGGCCGCGCCGCACCGCGTCCGGATAGCCCAGCCGTTCGAGGAGTTTGCCGGCGTTCGCCGTCTCGAGCTTGAAGTTGAGCCGGGTGTCGGGCGCCGCCGGCGAAGGTCGCCACTGTCCGTCGCCGGTCAGCGTACCGTCGGGGCTGCCCAGGGACAGCTTCTCGATCTGCCAGGTGTTGGCGCGATTGGTGGCGAGCAAGTCCAGACGGCCCAGCGCCTTGCCGCGCAGCACGAAGTTGTCCACGGTCACGTCCAGCCCCGGCAGCTCGCGCAGCGGCTCCTCGACGCTGCTGCTGTCGGCGCTCTTCGCCTCGACGAGCGAAAACTGCTTCAGCCGCGCCTGCAACCGGCCCGCACCCTGGCTGCGCCAGAGCACGTCGCCCGCCACCTCCTTGCCGCTCAGCTGCGCCTGCCAGGTGTCGTCGTGCTGCGTGGCTTTCAAGCTCAGATCGGTGAACTGGCGGCCGAAGGCGGTCAGCTCGTCCACATGCAGGGTCGCCGCCGTCACGGGCACCGGCGTGCCGGCCCCGTCGCCACGCAGCACCCGCCGCCACTGATCGTAGTCGAACTTGCGCAGGTTCGCGCCCAGCACAACGCCGCGCTCGGGTAGCGGCGGCGCATCGGGCAGGCCGATGGCGCCGCGCTCGATGCTCGTCCTCTGTCCCTGGTGGCGCCGAACCAGCTGCCCCGCAAGGATGCGGCCCAGACTGAAGCGCAGCACATCGCGCGCTTCGCCCTCGCGGAGCACCGTGCCCTCCGGTGCCGGCAGCTTCTCGATGCGCAGCGGCAGCGCGTCGGCGCCGGTCTTGTTCAGCGGCTCGGGCAGACTGGAGGCGATGCCCTGCAGGTTGGACTCGACGGTCAGCCCGGCGCTCTTGCCGCGCACCAGCAGCGTGCCGCGCCAGGACGTGCTGCCGCTCAGATGGTCGAGCAGCGCCACGTCATACTGGCGCCGCAGCGCGGCAATCGACGCGCCGCCCTGAGCAGTGATGGTGATGCCGCCCTCGGGCCGCGTGGCGACGTTGATGCTGGTCGGCGCGCCGAGCATGGACGCGCTGGCGTTGCGCACCGTCACTGCCTTCTCGGTGAAGCGCAGCTGGCCGTTCACGTCGGTGAGCGGCGGCGTCGCCTCGTCGATGACGATGCGGTTGTTGACGAACGCATAGTCCCCCTCCACCACCGACTTGTCGATGTGGCTGAGCGGGATGGTCAGCTGGATTTGCAGGTTGCCGTTGCCCTGCACCTGCAGACCCTCTGTGAAGCGTTCGATCCAGTCGGCGACGGGGCTGGTGTCCACGAAGCGCAGGAATTCCGCCGTCGGGCCGGCGGCCTTGCCCTTGACCTTGAGCACCGGCTCGTCGGCGCCGAGATCGGGGATCTCCGCCCGCGCCCCCGCCAGCGCGACGCCGTAGATGCTGCCGGTTTTCGCCTGGATCACCATGCGGCTCGCCTCGAACTGCAGATCGGCGTTGATTCCCGTGATCTCCGGCCAGCCGGGACCGTAGCGCAGCGTGGCGCCGTTCGCCCGGGTGGTCACCTGGAATATGCCGTCGCGATTACCTGGAAAGGGAAACTTCTTGAGATCGCCCTTGAGCTTAAGCCGCGCGTCGTCCGCCTTGCCACCAACGATGGCGGCGCGCAGCCAGTCGCGCGTTTCCGGATAGACAACGTGCGGCAGATAGCGCCAGACGGCGTTGGCTTCGGCGCGGGTCAGGCGCGCCGTGAGATCGATTTCGCCGGGCTCGCCGGCCTTGCCGCGGTAGCGGCCGGAGGCGGTGCCGGCGGCATCCTTGTTGTTGAAGGCAAGGTTCTGCAACTGCACCTCGGCGACGCCGCGCTCGATGCTCCAGCTCGCCTGGGCCGTGAGCTGGTCGAACGCGAGCTGGGGATCGTGCAGGATCTTCGGCAGATCGAGCTGGGCGTTGCGGCTGTTCAGGGTTAACGCGCCGAGCTTCTCGCTCGCCTCGATGTTGCCGCTCATGCCGGCGAAACCGGGCACGGTGCCGACCGCGCGCATGCCGAGATTCTCGAACCGGGCGCGCACGCTGTAGCCCTTGAGCATCGGCTCGTCACCGCCTTCCTCGACGCTCCAGCTCAGGCGCAGATCGGCGAGCCGGCCGCGCGGCGCGTAGTCGACGAGGCCCTTGCGCGTCGCCTCGGGCAGAGGCAGATGGGCTACAAGGCGGCTCAGCCCATCCAGGTCCAGAGCGTTCGCCGTCACCTCGCCGCGCGCCGGCTTGCGCCCCTGGCCCGGCGCGTAGCGCACGAACAGGTCGGTGGGCTCGACGCGCATGCCGTCGCGCGTTTCCAGTGTCAGCTTGCGGGCGCTCGCATCGATGCCGGCCGGCGGCAGGCGCAATGCCAGCCGGCCGTTGAGCTGCGCCAGTTCCAGCATCGGCAACTCGGGCTGCAGCCGCACGTGCACCTCGCGCAGGGCAAGATCGGCGGTCGCGGATTGCAGCCGCCCCTCGTCCACCTCCAGCCACAGGCGCAGCCCGCCGGAGCCTTGCGGCAACTCGACGGGATAGTCGATCCACGTGCGCCACACGGCAAGATCGGCATGGTCCAGCGCTAGATAGGCCTCGCCGCGCCAGTCCTGCAGATTGTCCAGATGGCGACCGCGGAAATCGCCGCGCACGTCCACGGGCGTGGCCATCTCGCGCGGCGGCTCCGCCGTCAGGCCGAAGCTGTGGCGTGCGCCCGAGTTCTCGAGAAGAAAGTTCAGATGCCTCAGCTCCAGCAGCGGCGCGCCGCGCTGCGCGTCCTGCCACTGAATGGTGGCATCGCGGATGACGACGCTGCCCTGGGCCAGCAGCCAGTCGGAGAAACCGCCGCCTTCCTGCTCGGCATTGAGCTGGATGCCGGCGACGAAGATGCGCCCGTCCGCCTCACGCCGGATGGCAAGCGTCGGGGCGTTGATCTCCAGCCGGTTCAGGCGCAGCTGCCCGTGCAGCAGCGTGCGCCATGACAATTCCGTATCCACGTTGTCGAAGGCGAGCGCCGGCCGGCCGGCGGCGTCGTGGACCTGCAACTGGTGCAACGCGAGCGTCGGCCGCAGCCCGTTCCACTGGGCGTCGATGCTGCCGATCGTCACCTTCAGGCCGATGCCGGTCGACATCATCTGCGCGATGGTCTCGCGGTAGCTCTCGATCTGCGGCAGGACGACGTAGCGCAGGCCGAGGATCGCCGCGGCGGCGATGAAATAGACGATGGTCACACCCCACAGCAGGGCGCGCCACAGGCGGCGGGGAACGTGGCCGATCAGGCGTCGCAGCGGCAGCGGTTCGGCCGTCGGCTCAGGCATCTGGTCTGGCTGCGGTTCGCGGATCGCGCATTGTTGCATCAACAAGAGACAGTTTCCGCCCCGCGGTGTTCCGGGCGGCGAAGCGTTTAGAATGAAGCCAACATTGGTCGGAGCGCAGACGGCGGTATGCGCCGCGCGCCGTCCCTGCAGGACCTAGGCACCCGCCATGATGGGGATTTGCATCATTTTACCCTTTAACTTTCCGCCGCCATGAATCACGCCGCGACGAAGGCTGACGATCCCCGGTCAACGCTCGACCAGGTGCAAGGGTTGAGCCGCTTTCTCCATCGTCTGCTGGAGAGCCGCCCCGGGCTGCGTGAGGAGGTCGAGGCGAGCCTGCACCAGCCGCTGTCGGCCGAGACCATGCGCGCCTGGCTGGCGTGCCAGGGCTGCGACGAGAACACCCTCAAGACGGCGCTGCGCCGCCTGCGCGCGCGCGTCATGGCCCAGGTCGCCGCGCGCGATCTGGCCGGGCTGGCGAGCCTGGCCGAGGTCACCGAAACCATGACGCTGCTCGCCGAGGTGGCGATGGATACGGCGCTGCCCATCCTGCGCGCCGGTCTCGTCGCCCGCCACGGCGAACCGCGCAACGCCCGTGGCGAGGCACAGGAGTTCATCGTCATCGGCATGGGCAAGCTGGGCGGGCGCGAACTCAACGTTTCCTCCGACATCGACCTGATCTTCGTCTATCCCGAAGAGGGCGACACCGACGGCGGCGCGCCCATCAGCAACTTCGAGTTCTTCACGCGCCTTGGCCGGCGGCTGATCGAAGCACTCGGCGAGCCGACCGGTGACGGCCAGGTGTTTCGCGTGGACATGCGCCTGCGCCCGAACGGCGATTCCGGTCCGCTGGCGGTGAGTCTCGATATGCTGGAAAACTACTTCATCACCCAGGGCCGGGAGTGGGAGCGCTATGCCTGGATCAAGGCGCGGGTGCTGACACCGGCGCTACCCGGCAGACATCTCGACGAGCTGACGCGCATCGCCCGGCCCTTCGTCTTCCGCAAGTACCTGGACTACGGCGCCTTCAATGCCATGCGCGAGCTGCACGCGCAGATCCGGCGCGAAGTGGCGCGGCGCGACATGGCCAACAATGTCAAGCTCGGTCCCGGCGGCATCCGCGAGATCGAGTTCATCGCCCAGGTGTTCCAGTTGATCCGCGGCGGCCGCGAGCCGGCCCTGCAGGTCAAGCCGACCCTGGGCGTGCTGAAGCTGCTCGACGGCCGCCATGTCATGCCCCACGGCGCGGTGGCCGAGCTGTCCGCCGCCTACGACTTCCTGCGCCGGCTGGAGCACCGCCTGCAGTATCTCGACGACGCCCAGACCCACACCCTGCCGGACAAACCCGGGGACCAGGCCATCATCGCCCGCAGCATGGGCTTCGGCGCCTACGAGGCGTTGCTGGAGGAACTGGACGATCACCGCGGCAACGTCGCGCGCCAGTTCGAAGCGGTGTTCGCCGACCCCAATGCGCCCCGCCACCAGCTCACCGCCGTGTGGAACGGCGCCGGCGGCGGCGAGCAGTCCGCTGCCGAGTTCGCCCGGCTCGGCTACCGCGAGCCCGCGGCGGCGGCCGAGCGTCTGGCGGCGGTGCGCGCCAGCGGCCGCTACCAGCAGATGCCGAGCGCCAGCCGCGCCCGCTTCGACGCGCTGGTGCCGCGGGTGATCGAGGCGGCGGCGGAAACGCCCACGCCCGACGCCACGCTCGCCCGCTATCTCGATCTGCTGGAGGCCATCAGCCGCCGCGCCGCCTACCTCGCCCTGCTCGAGCAGTATCCCGAGGCGCTGAAAAAGGTGGCGCAACTGGTCGGCTCGTCGAGCTGGGCGGCGCAGTACGTGACGCGCCATCCGCTGCTGCTGGACGAGCTGCTCGATACCCGCGTCCTGGAAGCAGCGCCGGACTGGCAGAGCTTCCGCGCCGAACTCCGCCATCAGCTCGACGACATCGAGCCGGACACCGAGCGTCAGATGGACATGCTGCGCGAGGCGCACCACGCCCAGGTATTCCGCCTGCTGACCCAGGACCTGTCCGGTTTGCTGACGGTGGAGAAGCTCGCCGACCATCTCTCCGAGCTTGCCGACATCATGCTCGATCTGGTCATCCGGCTCGCCTGGCGCAAGCTGCTCAAGCGCCACCGCGACGAGCCGCGCTTCGCCGTCATCAGCTACGGCAAGCTGGGCGGCAAGGAGCTGGGCTACGCCTCCGATCTGGACATCATCTTTCTCTACGACGACGACGCGCCCGAGGCGCCGGAGATCTACGCCCGGCTCGCCCAGCGCATCCTCACCTGGCTGTCCAGCCACACCCCGGCGGGCATCCTGTTCGAGACCGACACGCGCCTGCGGCCCAACGGCGAGGCCGGCCTGCTGGTGAGTTCCCTGGAGGCCTACCGCAAATACCAGAAGGAAGCGGCCTGGGTGTGGGAGCACCAGGCGCTCACCCGCGCCCGCTACAGCGCCGGCGACCAGGCCATCGGCGAGGAATTCGAGAAGGTGCGCATCGAGGTGCTGCGCCAACCGCGCGAGCTTGCCCGCCTGAAGGAGGAGGTGCTGTCCATGCGCCAGCGCATGCGCGACGCCCACGCCAACCGTGGCGAGCTGTTCGACCTCAAGCACGACCGCGGCGGCCTGATCGATGTCGAGTTCATCGTCCAGTACCTGGTGCTGGGCCACGCCCACGCCCACGCCGAACTCACCCGCAACCTCGGCAACATCGCCCTGCTGCGCATCGCCGCCACCCTGGGCCTGATCCCCGCCGACCTCGCCGAGCATGTGCGCGACGCCTACCGCGAATACCGCCGCCTGCAGCACGGCCTGCGATTGAACAACGCCCGCTATGCGCGCGTGGAGCCGGCGGAGGTGGCGGCGATGCGGGAGGCGGTGGAGCAGTTGTGGGGGGTGGTGTTTGGGGAGGGGTAGCGCGGGCAGGCCTGCGACTTGCCCTGCGCTCTATGCCAATGGATTGACACGCGCCAGCACACGCTTACAATGCCACTAACGGCCGCCGGATTGGGACGTTCACTCAACAAGGTTGGTCTGCGATCATGGCGTTACACACACGCCCAATGCTTTCCGGTAGGGGGACAGGCGCTAATCGGTAGCAACGGGAAGCTTCGGGAAAGAATATCGATGCCCACAGTCTTGCGCCTCGGAGCATATCGGTTTTTCTTCTACGCAAGTGATCGCGATGAGCCGCCGCACATTCACGTCGAGCGCGAGGACAGTATCGCCAAATTTTGGCTCGATCCGGTCCGGCTGCAGAGCAGCGGCGGTCTGTCGCGAGTGGAGATCGGCCGGATTGAGAAGCTCGTAAGCAAGCACCAGTCGGATTTGATGGAGGCCTGGAATGAGTACTTCCGCGGTTGAAATCGAGATCCCTCTCGCTCAAGCCGTGAGGGTCACCCAGGATACCCTGCACGTCGATCTGGCCGACGGACGAACGATCTCCGTGCCGCTCGCGTGGTATCCGCGGCTGCTGCACGCTACACCCGACGAACGAAAGAACTGGCGCCTGATTGGCATGGGCCGAGGCATCCACTGGGAAGCCATCGATGAAGACGTCAGCGTGGAAGGCCTCCTGGCCGGGAGAGCATCCGGAGAGAGTCAAACATCCTTCAAGAAGTGGCTGGACTCCCGGTCGCCCCGCCCTGCCCCGCGGCCTGCCCCCCGCTCGGCCGGGCGCGTGAAAGCCGCGGCGCGTCGGTCCACTTGAGTTTCGCTGGCCGATCAAGCCAAACGCCGAAGTTATGCGACTGTTGGCAGCGTCACAAAGTCTAGGGTTCGGCTTTCCTTATTACCGTAGAACACTCGACCTGGCCCCTTTCCCATGTCGAATTCATCGTCCAGTACTTGGTGCTGGGCCACGCCCACGCCGAACTCACCCGCAACCTCGGCAACATCATCGCCCTGCTGCGCATCGCCGCCACCCTGGGCCTGATCCCTGCCGACCTCGCCGAGCGCGTGCGCGACGCCTACCGCGAATACCGCCGCCTGCAACACGGCCTGCGATTGAACAACGCCCGCTATGCGCGCGTCGAGCCGGCGGAGGTGGCGGCGATGCGGGAGGCGGTGGAGCAGTTGTGGGGGGTGGTGTTTGGGGAGGGGTAGGGGGTAAGGGCTACGCGGTACGACTGCGCGTCGCCCTCGTCGGCCATGTGGCCGATTGCGTGCGTCTATGACAAGTGCTAGGTTTAGCATCGTCGATTTCGATGGCATGCGTGGAAGGATTGGCCTGGCATGCAAGCCGTGCCGGTGACAGACACCCCTGCAATGATTGGCGCCTGGCCCCATCTTGCCCTGCGAGGTGTTGGTGCGTAACGACGATCGGCACGCTCAACTACGCGCCAAGGCGAAGCAGGCCGGCGCCACCTGGGACCCGACGGCGAAACTGTGGCGCATGTCCCGCTCGGCAGCCAAGGCATGCGGACTCGCGGAACGGATAGTGAGCAAAAAGGGATAGATATGGATATATCCAGCTATGGACAGTTGTTTCCACTATTGGCAACAAATGGCTAGATGTAGGCATTTAGCCATGCAGTTCACTTCATGTTAGGCCAATGACATATGGGAATCCTCGGTCACCCTCAAGGCTTGTTTGAACTCCACAGCAGCGACTCATGCGTGGGCTCAATGTTGAGCAAAGGTGATGTCGTTGAAATTCTCGGCGTAACCGAGAGTGACGTTCAATCAGTTCCTTTCAAGAACTGGAACGGCATCGAGGCCATTGACGAACGGGAACTTCAAAAACTCTGGTACGCCAGCGCCATACCGAATTCACCACCTGCCAAGATTGGGAATGCGAGCATAAGCCTTGATGAAATGATTCTCGTGAAATTGATCGAGCTTGCGTATCCGAACGCCATCGTCGAGCATCAAGTGCCTTGGGGAAGGCGGCGCGTCGACCTAAAGGTTTCGGTTGATGGTGTTTCAAAACTCGTCGAATTTCATGGCCCAAGTCATTTCGCGCCGTCGCGCTACAACTCAAGCCCTGAACATCCCTCAATACGCAAGGCGGAAGTCGAAAACCACTTTGGTATGGAGTGCGTTCTCTGGCCGTACTGGATTCAACGCTGCATCTCGAATGTTCGCGCCATATTTGATAACGACGTGAATGGCCTCGGCGTTCTCTGGAGCACGAACGTCCATTTCGGGACTTTTGTTTTTCCTGACTCTGCACAGGTAATTGAGAGCATCAACAACAGATTTCGCGCTACGCGCGACGGTGGCTGCGGGTATTTCTACGGCCCAAATACAGAGGACAGGAACAACCCGGAGCATCCTGTAATTAGCCAAATTCAGCAGGGAAAGAAAAGCATCGAACTCTTGCTGCCTCGCGGCCACAACAACATTGAGCAGTGGGTTCCTCGATGCCTCGTGGCCTAACACTGCGCTCCAAGGGACGCTGCGCGATAAAGCCGCGCAGCGCCCCTGAGCTTGGACGTTGAACCTGTAGAAAAA